>DGYFI06203__coassemble_2108_pt1 | contig 10093 bp, 8 predicted proteins | sample DGYFI06203__metabat2_high_PE_041 | metagenome-assembled genome bin DGYFI06203 | reverse complement strand
CCCCGGAAGCGGGAGATGCCGCCGACCTGGTGCACGCGCGGCCCGTGGGCGCGCAGGTGCTCGGGCAGCGGCACCCAGTTCGGCCACGCCGCGATGATGGCGGCGGCCTGCCGGTAGCCGAGCTGGTGGGCGGCGTCGTCGCGCACCCCCGGCATGGCGAGGGTGATCACCGGCACGCCCATGAGCCGGGCCAGCAGCGCCACTTCGACGGAGACTTCGACGTAGAAGGCGGCGGGGCGGTGCTCGTCGATCCACGCCGCGATCTGCGCCATGCGCCCGCGCAGCCCCGCGTGCCCGGGCGGCACGTGGTGCAGGGTGCCGTGGGCGTCCCGGTCCCCGCTTATCGACGCCCCCGCATCGTCCACCAGCACCACATCCGCGGACGGGTCGGTGGACAGCAGCTGGGCGGGACGGTCGAGGGCGGCCATGATGGCGCGACACCGGTGCACGTGACCGCTGCCGTGGTGGTGGGCGTAGAAACCGATCATCGGGTGGGCACCTCGCTGTAGAGCTCCGCGTAGCGACGCGCGACCTGGGTGAGGCTGTGGTGGCGGACGACCCACTCGCGGACCACGGGCCGGTCGATCCCGGCGGCGACGTGGACGGCTGCGGCGAGGGACTCGACGTCGTCGGGCACGGCCAGGGCCGCGGGGGCGCTGGTGAGGAGTTCGCCGAGGCCGCCGCGTCGGAAAGCGGCGACCGGGGTGCCGCAGGCCATCGCCTCGAAGGCGACGAGGCCGAAGGGCTCATCCCAGCGCGGGGTGACCAGGCAGACGCGGCACTGGCTGACCAGGGTCTGCAGGCCGACGTGGTCGAGTTCGCCGACCCACGTGGCGGCCTGGCCCGTCATGCGGGGGACGATCTCCGTGGAGAAGTAGCGGTGGTCGCCGACGCGGCCGGCGAACAGCAGGGGGATCCCGGCGCGGCGGCAGGCGTCCATGGCCAGGTGCAGGCCCTTCTCGGGGACGATGCGGCCGAACCACACGGCGGCCTCGCCCCCGGGGCCGGGCCGCCAGAGGTCGGTGTCGACGCCGTTGGGGATCACCGTGGCCGGGCGGGGCAGCACCCAGTCCGCGGCGGTGGCGGCGGACACGGCGGTGAAGCGCCCGGCGCGGGGGCCGGCGGCGGCGATGGCGTCCTGCACCTCCGGCAGGGCGGGTGTGTGCAGGGTGGTCAGCAGCGGCAGCGGGTGCTCGAAGAGGACCGGGGTGAGGCTGTTGTTGTGCACGATGTCGTAGCCCTCCCGCGCGAGGTGACGGGCCAGGCGGTGGAAGGCGGCGTCCTCCGCGGCGCGCGCCCCGGGCGGGTAGGCGGTGTCGCTGGCCTCGAGGGGGTCGCGGGACCAGGAGATGCCGGGCAGCTCGACGTCGCGGACGTGCCCCTGGGAGCCGGCGGCGGCATAGAGGTCGACGGTGTGGCCGAGGGAGCGCACGGCGCGGACCAGGGTGTGGCAGAAGGCCTCGAGCCCGCCGGCGTAGGGCTCCCGGATGGGATAGCGCGCGGGCGCGACCAGCGCGATGCGGCGGCGCGGGGTGGTGGCCAGCGTCATCGGCCGCTCACCTCCCGGTACACCTCGCGGTGGGCCTGCCGGATGTCCTCCAGCTGGCGGTCGCGGTCGCCCGTGTAGGGCAACGGTCCCTGCTCGTGGAGGTGGATGAGGGCGCGGGCGGCGTCGAGGGGATCCCCGGTGACGTACTCCTCCACGCCCCGCGGATCGTCGGCCTGGGCGGCGTACATGCCGCAGTCGGGGACGGCGACGTCGACGCCGAGGTCGCGGCACATCTCCAGCCAGCCGGAGTGGGTGCCCCGCAGGTACGGCAGGAGCACGACGGCGCACCTGCCCACCGCCGCGTGCAGGGTGTCGTCGGACATCGGGGTGTGGGAGCGCACGTCGAGGAAGCCGGCGGCCTGGTCGCGGGACAGGGCGTGGGTGCGGGAGTCCTCGTGCAGGTGGACGCGCAGGGGCTCGCCGGTGGCGCGGTGCACGGTGCGGGCGAGGATGCGGTAGAAGACGGGGTCGGTGATGACGTTCGCGCGCAGCGACTTGAGGAACACCCCGATCCCCGTGCCCGTCCCGGTGGCCTGCGGCGGATGGGTGACCACGCGCGGGTGCGGGATGATGCGGGCACCGGGGCGCAGCCGGGTGGCGGCGGCATCGGTGAGGGTGATGCGGGCGGCGGCGGCGTCGAGAAGCACGTGCAGCTTGGCGTGGTGCTCGGACTGGTCGACGAAGTGCGGGTTGTCCAGATCGTGGACAGTCACCACGAGCGGCACGCCGCGGTCCCGCAGCACCTCGACGAGGGCGCGGGTGTCGGCGACGCTGAGGTGGTCGAAGCCGAAGTGCAGGTGCACGAGGTCGGGCAGGTCGGCGTCGGAGCGGGTGTGCCACCAGGCGGCGTCGAGGGCCGGGTGCGGCCACCAGTTGCCGTCGATGTCGGGGTCCGGGCGGTAGCGGACGTCGAGGGGGCGGACGGCCTCCGTGTAGACGTGTCCGGCCGGGATGGACAGGACATCGAGTGTGTCCACACCACCGTCTGGGCGCATTTCTCACCTCACTGTCAGTGACTGATCAGGAACAGGGCGAATCTCGGGGCGCTCATCAGCCTCCGCTAATGTCGCCCCACCCGTCATCATATGCCGGTTTTTATGTTTTGGAAGAAAAGTGTGATCTCTAATATGCAGAAACCTTGATAAATTGGCGTCATGACCACCCCACACGACCTCCCCCGCCGTCGCCACTACGGCGACTTCTACCAGGTCAACCCGACGAAACGTCCCGACAACCGCCCCTTCGTCGTCGTCATGGGCAACTGCCAGGCCGAGTCCCTCCGCATCCTCCTCGACAGCGTCGGCACCGTCGATTCCTTCCGCATTCCCCCGGTCCACGAGTTCACCGCCGAGGACGTCGAGCTGCTCGCCCCGGCCCTCGCGCGCGCCGACGTCCTCGTCTCCCAACCCATCCGCGACGGTTACCGCGACCTCCCCCTCGGCACCGCCGAGCTGGCCGCCCTCCTGCCGCCCGGCGCCACGGTCATCCGCTACCCGGTGCTGCGCTGGGACGGGCTCATGCCCTTCCACGCCATCATCCGCGACCCGGCCGACCCCTCCCGCAACCCGCCGGTCGTCCCGTACCACGACCTGCGCCTCGTCGTCGCCGCCGACCGCGGTCTCGACGCCCCCGTCGACGTCGACCCCGGGGCCCCGGCCTTCCGCGAGGCCGCCGCCCTGTCCATCGGCCACCTGCGCACCCGCGAGCAGCACCACGGCACGGTGGTGGTCTCCGATCATCTCGAGACCGCCCCGGTGTGGCACACCATCAACCACCCCTCCAACGAGACACTGGCGTACATGGCGCAACAGGTCCTCGACGAGATCGTCCCCGGCGGCACCGTCACCCCGCCCGCCGACCGCGAGATGCTCGGCGGGCTGCAGGCCCCGGTGGAGCCCCGCGCGGCACACGCCCTCGGGGTGCCGGACGCCGCCGTGGGCCGCGAGCAGTGGACCGCCGCCGGCGACCCCCTCGACTGGCCCTCACTCGTCGCCGAGCAGCTGGCCTTCTACCGGGAGCACCCGCAGATTGTGGCAGCCGGCCTGACGCGCCACGCCGAGCGCCTCGCCCTCCTGGGTCTGGCATGATCTGCCACCTCATCGTCGGCCCCGACGGCCACGGCGTCACCGAGTACGCCCGCTCGCTGGCCGCGCACTCGGCCGGTTCCGTGTTGGTGGGGATGGGCCCGCTGCCGCCGGGGCCCGTCCACGTCACCTTCACCGACCACCTCTTCGGCGACACCCCGGAGCGGGCCGTCGACGCGGTGCTGGCCCGCTGCGCCGGGCATCCGCTGAGTGTCAGCCTCCACGACATCCCGCAGGAGGCGGAGGGCGCGGCGCGGTTCGCCCGCCGGGCCCCCGCTTATCGACGCCTCGCCTCCGCCGCCGACCTCGCCGTGGTGAACTCCCGCCACGAGGCGGCATTCTTCGACGATCCGCTGCCCGTGGTGCCGTTGCCGGTTCCCACCATCGACTCCGCCTATGATCCGGAGCCCTGCACGGTGGGGATCCTCGGCTTCATCTACCCCGGCAAGGGACACGACGACCTGCTCCGCGCGGTGGCGGGCACCGGGCTGCGCGTCCGGGCGCTCGGCGGGGTGAGCGCGGGCCACGAGGACTGGGCCACCCAGCTGCAGGAGCTGGCCCGGGAGTTGGGCGTCGACTTCGAGATCACCGGCTGGCTCTCCGACTCCGAGCTCGCCGCCGAGATGGGACGCATCGAGATCCCCGTGTGTGCCCACCGCCACTACTCCGCCTCCGGCTCCCTCATGGCGTGGCTCGGGGCGGGCCGGACGGTGCTGGTCAGCGACTCGCCCTACACCCGGGAGATGGCGCAGCGCTGGCCCGGAGTCGAGGTGGTCGACGACTGGGGTGCGGCGCTGCGGGACTTCTCCCCCACCCCACCTGCGGCCAACGAGGGCTGGGACTGGCCGGACCTCGCCGCCGAGTGGGAGCGGCACTGGCGTCGGCTGTGGCCGCGCGTGTCCGTCGTCATCCCCCACTACAACAACCCGGAGGGGCTGCGGGAGGTGATGCGGGGCGTCGAGAAGCAGGACTACCCGGGGGAGATCGAGATCATCGTCGCCGACGACGGCTCCACCGTCCCGCCGGACGTCGACGCCATTGTCGTGCGCCAGGAGGACCTCGGATTCCGCGCGGCCGCGGCCCGCAACCTCGGTGCCGGGGCGGCGAGCGGTGAGGTGCTCACGTTCTTCGACGGCGACACCGTGCCCGGGCCCGGATACCTCACGGCCGTCGTGCCGCACGTGGTGGCCGACGGCCGCGCGGTGGTCGTCGGCACCCGCCTCACCGGCCCGGAGCGGGAGGAACCGCAGTGGCTGCGCGACGCCTGGACGCACACCGGGCACCTGCAGCGCGCCGACGACGGCAGCTGGCGCTACGTCATCTCCGCCGCCCTCACCTGTGGGCGGGAGTTCTTCCGGGAGATCGGCGGTTTCGACGGCTCCCTGGTCGGCTACGGCGGTGAGGACTGGGAGTTCGGCCACCGCGCCTGGGAGGCCGGCGCCCGCCTCGTCCACGAACCCCGCGCCGTCGCCGTCCACGACGAACCGGACTGGGGCGGACGCGCCGCCGACCCCGCGGAGAAGAACTCCGAGACCATCGCCCTCGCCCACCGCATCACCCACCCCCTGGCCCGGCCCGCCGGCGTCATCTTCGACACCGCCGACATCGAGGTCCACGTCCCCGGCTGGCCCGAGGCCGGCGTCACCGAGACCGTCATCATCGGGTGGCTGCGCGCCGGCGACGTCCACGTCATCATCGACCCCGTGCCCGAACTCTTCCTCGCCGATCCCCGCGTCCGCCCCGCAGGCAACGGCGCCCGCATCACCGTGCTTCTCGACGCCCCCGTCATCCCCGACACCCTCCCCACCACGCACAACGCCACCTGCCTCCGGGAAGGAGAACAGGTGGCGAGGGTGAGGGGGCGGCGTCGGGAAGCTCCCGTCACGGTCGACGTCACATGGACGCTCGTCGACGGACCACGACGCCTCGAACGCGACTTCGCGGGCTGGTGACTATTCGGCCGGGAGCTCCGGGGCGACGCCCGTGCGCTCGTAATCGGCGAGGATGTCGATGCGACGCTGGTGACGCTCCGCCTTCGACCAGTCCTGATCCAGGAACGCATCGACGATTGCCAGCGCCTCCTCCTCGGAGTGCATGCGACCACCCAGGCCGATGAGCTGGGCGTTGTTGTGCTCACGCGCCAGGCGGGCGGTCTCCGGGGACCAGGCCAGAGCGCACCGGGCACCCTTGACCTTGTTCGCGGCGATCTGCTCGCCGTTGCCGGAACCACCGAGCACGATGCCCAGGGAACCCGGATCGTTGACCGTGCGGGAGGCGGCCTCAATGCAGAAGGCCGGGTAGTCGTCGTCGGGATCGTAGGTGTGGGCGCCACAGTCGATGACGTCGTGGCCCTGCTTCTTCAGGTGCTCGGCGATGATGTTCTTCATGTCAAAGCCGGCGTGGTCTGCTCCAAGGTAAACGCGCATGGTGCCGATCCTACCGGGGTGGCGTGGGGCGCCGCGGTTTGGCCACTTCTGGGGTGTTTGAACACCCCGGAAGTGGCCAAGCTGCGCCGCAGTGGGCCCGGGCCCTACCTCCGCCCGGCCTCGGACCGCGAGGTGAACACCTTCCACGCGATCCAGATGCCCAGGACGAGCAGCAGCACGGGGATGATCCGCAGGACGAGGATCACGGTACCCAGGAATCCCGCCAGCACGGCGACAGCGGCGGCGACGAGGCAGACGACGGCGCCGAGGGAGGCCACCGCCTTGTTGGTGTTCCAGGTGAAGTAGGCGACCGCGGCGGCGACGGCCGCGATTATTGTGGCTGTCAGCGTGGTCTCGAACATGCCTTACACCTGGGGGTTCTCGGTGCGGGACCGCTTGAGCTCGAAGAAGTAGGGGAACTGGGCGAGGCGGACGGCGGCGTCGAAAAGCTCGCCCGCCTCCTCCCCCTCCGGCACGCGGGTGATGACCGGACCGAAGAAGGCGGTGTCGCCGAGCTTGAGCACCGGGGTGCCGACATCGTCGCCGACCGACTCCATGGCGGCGTCGTGGAACTCGCGGAGCTTCTCGTCGACCTGCTCGGAGTTGGCGGCGGTGGCATAGATGGAGCTCAGGCCGGCGTCCTTGAGGGCCTGCTCGATGACGCCGTCGTAGGCGCCGAAGCCCTTCTTACCGCTCTCCTTGCCAGCGTGGATGATGGTGCCCATGGCGGTGTAGAGGCCGTCGACGGCACCCGGCTCCTCGAGGGCGACGCGGGTGAACACGCGCGCGGGGCCCCAGGCGGCCTCCATGGCGGACATGTAGCCGGGGTCGAGGTCGCGGCCGTCGTTGAGGACGCTGAGGGACATGGGGATCCACTCCACGGTGATGTCGCGGACCTTCTCGACCTCCTTGATCCAGCGGGAGGTCTGCCAGGCGAAGGGGCAGGTGACGTCGAACCAGAACTGCACAGTATTTGTTGTCATGAGCACATGGTACGTGCGGACTAGTGTGGGCGGTGCGAGAAAATTCATCCGACCGAGGAGTACCCCCGTGACCTCCATCAACCTCACCCGCGAGGAGGCGGCGCACCGCGCTCGCCTGCTCGAGGTCGACCACTACGACATCGCCCTGGACCTGACCGGTGACCGGGAGTTCGGCAGCATCACCACCGTGAGTTTCACTGTGCGGGAGGCCGGGTCGACGTTCATCGATCTGCGGGCCACGCATGTCGACGGCGTGTACCTCGACGGGCAGAACATCCGCCGGGAGGCGCTCACCCTCGACGAGGACGGCTACGACGACACGTACGGCATCGCGCTGACGGATCTCACCCCGGGGCGTCACTCCCTGCGGGTGACGGCGACGATCCCCTATTCGCGGACCGGCGAGGGCCTGCACCGTTTCGTCGATCCGGCGGACAACGAGGTCTACCTCTACTCCCAGTTCGAGACGGCCGACGCCAAGCGCGTGTTCGCCTGCTTCGACCAGCCCGATCTCAAGGCCACGTACGACATCGCGGTGACCACCCCGGCGGACTGGAAGGTCATCTCGAACGGCGCCCAGACCACCAGCGTGCAGGGTGAGCGTGCGACCCACCGCTCGAGCATCGACTACCCGCTGTCCACCTACCTGGTGGCGGTGTGCGCGGGCCGGTTCACCGAGGTCACGTCGACGTGGCGCGGCACCCTCACTCACCACCCGGAGACGCCGGCGGATCAGCCGACCGAGCTGACCGTGCCGATGGGCCTGTACTGCCGCCGTTCCCTGGCCAAGCACCTCGACTCCGACCGGCTGTTCGCCGAGACGAAGCAGGGTTTCGACTGGTACCACGCGCATTTCGGCATGGCGTACCCCTTCGGCAAGTACGACCAGGTCTTCTGCCCCGAGTTCAACTTCGGCGCGATGGAGAACGCGGCGTGCGTGACCATCCGCGACGAGTACGTGTTCACCTCCAAGGCCACCCACTACCGCTACGAGCGTCGGGCGGAGACGATCCTCCACGAGCTGGCGCACATGTGGTTCGGTGATCTGGTGACCATGCGCTGGTGGGATGACCTGTGGCTCAACGAGTCCTTCGCCACGTGGTCGGCCGCGATCTCCCAGGCGGAGGCGACGCAGTACGACACGGCGTGGGTGACGTTCGCGAACGTCGAGAAGTCGTGGGCCTACCAGCAGGATCAGCTGCCGTCGACGCACCCGATCCTGGCGGACGCCACGGACATCGAGACGGTCGAGCAGAACTTCGACGGCATCACCTACGCCAAGGGAGCGTCGGTGCTCAAGCAGCTGCAGGCCTACGTCGGCCGCGACGCGTTCCTGTCCGGAGTCCGCCGCCACTTCGCCGATCACGCGTGGGGCAACGCCACGTTCGACGATCTGCTCGCCGCGCTGCAGACCGCCTCGGGCCGCGACCTCTCCGGCTGGGCCGACGAGTGGCTGAAGACCACCGGCATCAACCGCCTCTCCCCCGAGTTCACCGTCACGGACGGCACGTACGACTCCTTCGCCGTCGAGCAGGCCGGCGCGTCCCCGGGGGCCGGTGAGCTGCGCACGCACCGCATCTGCGTCGGCCTCTACTCGCTTATCGACGACCGCGTCTCCCGCACCCACCGCGTCGAGCTCGACGTCTCCGGGGCGTCCACCCCGGTGCCGGAGCTCGTCGGTGTCGAGGCCGCCGACCTGGTGCTGGTCAACGACGAGGACCTCACCTACTGCCTCATGCAGCTCGACGAGGACTCCCTGGCGTTCGTCGTGGACAACATCGACCGCATCGACGACGCCATGGCCCGCACCCTGTGCTGGTCCGCCGCCTGGGAGGCCACCCGCGACGGCCGCATGAAGGCCCGCGACTTCATCCGGCTCGTGGCCCGCGGGGCCGCCGCCGAGACCGAGCTCGCCGTCCTCGAGCGGATCCTCGCCCAGGCGACGACCGCCCTGCGCACCTACGTCGACCCCGCGTGGGAGCGCGAGGGCACGTCCCTGCTCGTCGACGCCTACCTCGCCGGCCGCCGCTCCTCCGACCCGGAGGTCGCCCTCGTCTTCTCCCACGCGCTGACGAAGCTGCCGCTCAACCCGCGCGCCGCTGACAAGCTGGCCCAGGAGCTCGAGTCCTCCAAGGATGCCGAGCTGCGCTGGCTGGCCCTGGCCGCGCTCATCGCCTACGACCGCGTCGAGGTGGAGGCCATCGCCCAGGAGCGCGCCCGCGACCGCTCCGCCACCGGCCACCAGTTCGCCCTCCGCGCCGGCGCCGCCGTCAACGATCCGGCCACGAAGAAGCGCATCTGGGACGAGGTCGTCGCCGGCGATCTCTCCAACGTCGACGCGCGTTTCCGCATGGAGGGCCTCGTCTACCCGGGTTCCGCCCCGCACCTGGCGCAGTTCAACGACGAGTACTTCCGCATCGCCGAGAAGCTGTGGGAGCACTCCTCCTCCGAGATCGCCCTGACCACCCTCACCGGCCTGTACCCGGTGTGGGACATCTCCGCGGAGGGCCTGGCCCGCGCCGACGAGTTCCTGGCGAAGGAGCTGCCGGCGGGTCTGCGTCGTGTGGTGGCCGAGCAGCGCGACCGCGTGGCCCGTGCCCTGCGCAACCGGGAGGTCGACGCCGGCTAGGAGGGGGTTGTCGGGGTCGTATTTACGAGGTTCGTAATGACGACCCGAAATCCCATCATCACCCGCTTATAACAGCAGGTGGACGGAAAGGTGCTACCTCGTCATTACGATCATCGTAATAACGAGCCACATGAGAGATCCTTCATCGTCGCCTCATCCGGGCTTCACAGCGCGGGCGCAGACTGGTACCCAGAGAATCAGAGAACCCGGAAGGACCATCATGCCCACGCTCCGCCGCTTCGCTCCCCTGCTGGCCATTCTCGGTCCGCTGGCCCTGGTGGCCGCGGCCGGGTCGGTCCTGGCGAACAACTCCTCCACCCCGGCCATCGACCCTGCGGGAGCCACCATCACCCGGGAGGCGGACACGCGGGTGACGGTCACGTCGACGCTGCCGTCGACGACGACGGTCGTGCCCGAGCCGG
>DGYFI06203__coassemble_2063_pt1 | contig 10371 bp, 10 predicted proteins | sample DGYFI06203__metabat2_high_PE_041 | metagenome-assembled genome bin DGYFI06203 | reverse complement strand
CGTGCTGTCCCTGACCGCCGGCCTCGTCGGCGGCATGCGCAAGCAGAAGAAGTTCGCCACCGCCCTCATGCTGGCCATCGCCTACTCCGCGTCCATCGGTTCCCTGGGTACCCTCATCGGCACCCCGCCGAACGCGCTGCTCGCCGGTTACATGGCGGAGTCCCACGACATCGTCATCGGCTTCGGCCAGTGGATGCTCGTCGGCGTCCCTGTCGCCGTGATCTTCACCGTCATCGCCTGGCTGGTGCTCATCACCGTGTTCAAGCCGGAGATGGACGAGATCCCGGGTGGTCGTGAGCTCATCCGCGAGGAGATCAAGAAGATGGGCCCGTGGACCCAGCCGCAGATCTCCGTCACCATCATCTTCGTGCTGGCCGCCCTGTCCTGGGTCTTCATCCCGCTCATCATGGACTGGACCGGTTCCGAACTCGGGTACAACGACGCCATCGTCGGCATCATCGCCGGCCTGCTGATGTTCACCATCCCGGCCGACGGCAAGACCGGCGTCCGACTCCTCGACTGGAAGACCGCCAACGAACTGCCGTGGGACGTCCTGCTGCTCTTCGGTGGTGGCCTGTCGCTGTCCGCCATGTTCACCTCCACCGGCCTGTCCCTGTGGATCGGTGAGGTCGCCAAGGGCCTGCAGGTCCTGCCGATTTTCCTGCTCATGGGCGCCGTCGCCCTGCTGGTCCTGGTGCTCACCGAGTTCACCTCGAACACCGCCACCGCCGCCACCTTCCTGCCCATCATGGGCGGTGTCGCCGTCGGTATCGGCCTGACCGAGGCCACCGAGATGAACGTCCTCGTCCTGACCATCCCGGTCGCCCTGTCCGCCACCTGTGCGTTCATGCTGCCGGTCGCGACCCCGCCGAACGCCATCGCCTTCGGTTCCGGCTACGTCAAGATCGGCGACATGATCAAGGGTGGTGTCTGGCTCAACGCCATCGCCGTCGTGCTCATCACCCTGGCTGCGTACTTCATCGCCGTCCCGGTCTTCGGCCTCGTCGTCTAAAACGGTGCTGACCTGGCGATTTGTCTGTTCTGACTGCTGCCATGTAATGTTACATCTCGTTGCACGGCAGCAGCCGGACAGCAAGCGCCCGTAGCTCAACGGATAGAGCATCTGACTACGGATCAGAAGGTTGGGGGTTCGAATCCCTCCGGGCGCACCATTGTCAATCCCGGTTCCTCGCGAGGAACCGGGATTTTTCATGCCCCGAATGCACGCAGGTTCCGCGGCACCCGGGGGCACACCCGAGTGTTGATCCCCCTAGAAGATGTCGATGCGCGCACCCAGGGACTCGGCCTGGACGAGCTGGCTGACCCAGCCGGCCGCGCCGGGGTGGAGGCGCAGCAGGGGGCGGGAGGAGATCTTCACGGGGGAGACGGATTCGCCGCGGGCGCCGTGGCGGGCCTCGAAGCGGACGCGCGCGGCGTAGCCGGAGTCGGCGAGCTGCGAGATGTCGGGGCGGGGCTTGGCCAGGGAGGCGCGGGCGTCGTTGAGCAGGTCGAGGGCCTCGTCGAGGGCGACGACGACGGCGTCGGCGTTGGTCTCGCACATGGCGCGCACGAGGGAGGGCTGGGTGCCGGCGACGCGGGTGGAGTCGCGGAAGCTGCCGGCCGCCAGGGACTGGGCGAGGGCGCCGCCGTTGTCGCCGACGATGGCGAGGGTCTCGGCGAAGACGTGCACGAGGTGGGAGATACGGGCGACGGCGGCGTCGTGGTGGTCGACGCGGGCGGGGATGGCGTCGGCGCCGACGGCGAGGATCATGCGGACGACGTCGGTCCACAGGGAGATCCACTCGTCGGAGGCGTCGGGGGCGTGGTCGTAGGTGATCACCCAGGCGGCGCGGGTGAACAGGCCCTCCTGGGAGGCGGACCAGCCGGAGTCGGCGGTGCCGGCCATGGGGTGGCCGCCGACGTAGCGGTCCTGGAGGCCGCGTTCCTTGACCAGGGCGTACACCTCGGCCTTGACGGAGACGACGTCGGTGAAGCCGCAGGAGGGGGCGTGGTCGACGATGGCGTCGAGCATGCCGGGGATGGCGGGCATGGGGGCCGCCATGACGATGAGGGCCTTGTCCTCCTCGGCGCGACGCAGGGTGTCGGCGAGGTCGTCGGAGGCGTCGAAACCGGCGTCGTTGGCGGCGCGGGCGCCGGCGCCGGAGCGGTTGTAGCCGTAGACGTGGACTCCCCGGGCGGCGAGGTCGCGCATGAGCGAGCCTCCGATGAGGCCCAGGCCGAGGATGCAGATGGAGCGGGTAACGTTCGTCGAGGTCACCTGACAAGTGTCCCACAACAGGACTAGTCTCACCGGTATGGAACACGAGGAGTATGGCCCGAGCTTCGCCGTCACCGCCACGCGGGTGGACGGCCACTGGCAGGTGCGCGCCTTCGACGACGACTTCTCCTCGCTGGACACCTCGGTGAAGGCGGTGCTCGCGCTGCGTAGTGAGGGTCCGGCCTTCGCCCTGCTGTGCGTGGACGACGATTATTTCGTCATTGTCCGCCCCACCCCGAACGGCGTGCAGGCGCTGGTCTCGGACGCGACGATGGCGGTCGACGATGATTTCGCGGCGGAGATCCTCACGGAGCTCGACGCGGAGATCCCGGACCTCGATCCGGATGAGCTCGACGACGTCGACGGGTGGGCGGACGGTGATTTCGAGTTGCTCGCCGATCTGGGGTTGAGCGAGGAGGTGCTGGGGGTCATCGCCGACGATGATGATCTGTGGCCCTCGGAGCAGCTGGTCCGCATCGCGGAGGAGCTGGGCTTCGCCGATGAGCTTGTCGACGTCGCGGGGCTCGACGATTGATTCTGCCCCGCGAGGAAGGTCTGGAGCGCGCGGAGCGTCTCATGCGGCGCGCCCTGGAGGTGGCCCGCACGACGCCGCCCGGGGATGTGCCGGTGGGGGCGGTGCTCTACGGGCCGGACGGCCGTGAGTTGGCGGTCGCCACGAATCGGCGGGAGGCCGACGGCGATCCGACCGCGCATGCGGAGGTGCTGGCGATCCGGCGGGGCGTCGATAAGCACGGCGACGCGTGGCGGTTGACCGGGTGCACGCTCGTGGTCACCCTGGAACCGTGCACCATGTGCGCGGGCGCGCTGCTCGGCGCGCGGGTGGGGGAGCTCATCTTCGGGGCGTGGGAGCCGAAGACGGGCGCCTGCGGCTCGCTTATCGACGCCGTCCGTGCCCCCGGTCAGCTGCATCGTCCGCAGGTGCGGGGCGGGGTGCTGGAGGGCGAGTGTGCTGCGCTGCTGGAGGGCTTCTTCGAATCTTTACGTTAATGTTATGCGCCATTCGACATGCGTCGGTACAGTGGGATCTACATCACATCAACGAAAGGTAATGGCATGAGCATCGGAGACAAGGCAGAGAAGCTCGGCGGCAAGATCAAGGAGGGCGCCGGCAAGGTGACCGACAACGAGCGCCTCGAGCACGAGGGCAAGGCCGACCAGACCAAGGCCGACTTCAAGGAAGGTGCCCGCGAGGCTGGTCGTGACGTCAAGGAGGCGGGCGACCGCATCCTCGGCTCCGCCCAGGACGCCAAGCGCGACCGCTAATTTGTCAGGCCGCGACACGCTCGTTTAGTCTTGACCGAGGTCGTCTCATCGACCCGAACAAGGTGGCGTGTCCGAGCGGCCGAAGGTGATCGCCTCGAAAGCGATTGTTGGGTAACCCCCAACCGAGGGTTCAAATCCCTCCGCCACCGCAGTGTGAAGGCCCCGACCGATGGTCGGGGCCTTCGTTCATGTCGGGGTGCCTCGGTAGACTGGCCGTGTTTGGTTGTCTCTCACATGAGGAAGCCCATTTACCGTGGCTAAATTTCTGTTCAAGCTGGGACGCTGGTCCTTTCACCGCAAGTGGATTGTCATCCTCCTGTGGCTGGTGACGCTGGCCGGTGTCGCCGGTGCCGCCGTCTCCTTCCAGAAGCCCTTCTCCAACGAGTTCTCCATCGGCGGCACCCCCGCGATCGAGGCGACGAAGGTCCTGGTGCAGAAGTTCCCCGAGGGCGGCAACCCCGTCAACGCGGCGGGCGTCAACGTGGTGTTCGCCGCGCCGGAGGGCGAGCAGCTGGCCGACCCGGAGAACTCAGCGGCCATCGACACGGTGGTCACCCACATCCGGGACAACCTGCCGGACCTCACCGGCACGGAACGCTTCGGCAACCCCGTCGAGGTCTCGCCGGCCCTCCAGGAGGGGGTCGTCGAGATGATGACGGAGCAGGGTCTGCCGGAGGAGACCGCGCGGGATGACGCCTACAACCTGCGCATGCTCTCCGACGACGGGCGGATCGGCTACACCACCTTCACCATTGACGTGCCCTCGTCGATGGACGTCACGGACGAGCACCGGCGCATCGTCAACGAGGCGATGGACATGGGCCGTGAGCAGGGCATCACCGTGGAGGCCGGCGGCGCCGGTTTCGGTGACCCCATCACGGTGAAGACGAGCAGTGAGATCATCGGCCTGGCGATCGCGTTCGTGGTGCTCATCGTCACCTTCGGTTCCCTCATCGCGGCCGGTCTGCCGGTGCTCACCGCCGTCATCGGGGTGGGCATCGGCGCGCTGACGATCATGATCGCCACGGCCTTCGTCGAACTCAACAACATCACCCCGGTGCTGGCCGTCATGATCGGCCTGGCCGTGGGCATCGACTACGCGCTGTTCATCCTCTCCCGCTACCGGGCGGAACGCACGCGCATGCCCGCCGACGAGGCCGCGGGCATGGCGGTGGGTACCGCCGGATCCGCCGTCGTCTTCGCGGGTGCCACGGTCATCATCGCGCTGGCCGCGCTGACGATCGTCAACATCGAGTTCCTCACCGCGATGGGCCTGTCGGCCGCGTTCACCGTGTTCGTCGCGGTGCTCGTGGCGCTCACGTTGATCCCGGCTCTCCTCGGCGTGCTGGGCGACCGCACGTTCAAGGGCCGCGTCCCCGGTGTGGCGGGCAACCGTCTGAAAAAGGACGTCCGCGACGGGAAGCGCCGCCGCGCGAAGCCGACCATGGGCAACCGCTGGATCCGCTTCGTGCGCCGCGTCCCGGGCCTGGTCATGGCGGTCGTCGTGCTCACCCTCGGTGCCCTGTCCTACCCGGTGCTCAACATGGAGCTCTCGCTGCCCTCGGACTCCACGTCCAACCTGGACACCACGCAGCGCAAGTCCGCCGACCTCATGGCCGAGGGATTCGGCGAGGGCGTCAACGCCCCCTTCCTCGTCATCGTCGACGCGGACGACGTCAACCCGGACGCCCCGGCCCTGGCCCCGCTCGTGCAGGCCCAGGAGTCGATGGCGGCGGAGGGGGAGCCGGTGGATCGTCGGGAAGCGGCGGTGACCAGCTCCTACCTGTACACCGTCGGCCAGTTGAAGAACGTCGGCGGCGTGCAGCACGCGCAGCTCATCGGCATGAACCCGGACACCAACGCGGCGCAGATCCTGGTCACCCCGTTCACGGGGCCCGACGACCAGTACACGACCCAGGTCTCCCACGCCCTGCGCGAGCAGGGGGAGCAGATCGCCGACGCCACGGGCGCCGACATCGGCCTCACGGGCCTGACCGCCGTGCAGATGGACATCACCGAACGGCTCTCCGGGGCGATGCCGCTGTACCTGGGCATCGTCGTCGGACTGGCGATCTTCCTGCTGCTCGGCGTGTTCCGCTCAGTCATGGTTCCGCTCGTCGCCGGCCTCGGCTTCCTGCTCTCCGTGGGCGCCGCCTTCGGCATGACCGTGCTCGTGTGGCAGGAGGGGCTGTGGGACCTGGTGAACACCCCGGCGCCGCTCATCTCCTTCATGCCCATCTTCCTCATCGGCGTCACCTTCGGTCTGGCCATGGACTACCAGGTCTTCCTGGTCACCCGCATGCGCGAGCACTACATCAACCTGCGGGTCAAGGCCCACGAGAACCCGGACCCCGACACCCCGCGGGCGGTGTCCCGGCTCGACGCCGTCGAGGAGTCCACCATCGTCGGCTTCACCCGCGGTGCCCGCGTCGTCACCGCCGCCGCGCTCATCATGATCGCCGTGTTCATCGCGTTCATCGACCAGCCGCTGCCGTTCATCCAGATCTTCGGCTTCGCCCTCGGCGTGGGCGTGTTCTTTGACGCCTTCTTCGTCCGCATGGCCCTCGTGCCGGCGACGATGTTCCTCATGGGCAACGCCACCTGGTGGATCCCCCACTGGCTCAACCGCCTCATCCCCCGCATGGACATCGAGGGCACCGCCCTGGAGAAGGAGTGGGAGGAGCGGCACGCCGCCGAACAACTGCATCGCAAGGAAATGGAGAAGGTCACCCCATGACCGACCTGTCATTCACGCTCGGGACCGAACTCGGCTCCGGGCCCGGCCGCCACGGGCGCACCGGCACGATCCACACCCCGCACGGTGACATTCAGACGCCGGCGTTCATCCCGGTCGCCACGAAGGCCACGGTGAAGACACTTACCCCGGAGCAGATCGAGCAGACCGGCGCGCAGGCGATCCTGTCGAACGCCTACCACCTCTACCTGCAGCCCGGCGCCGACATCGTCGACGAGGCCGGGGGAGTGGGGCGCTTCGAGAACTGGTCGGGGCCCACCTACACCGACTCGGGCGGCTTCCAGGTGATGAGCCAGGGTGTCGGCTTCCAGAAGACGCTCACCATGGAGCAGAAGGACGGCCAGGACTGGGGCCGCGAGAAGAAGAACATGGCGCGCGTCGACGAGGAGGGCGTGGACTTCGTCAGCTTCATCGACGGTTCCCGCCACCGCTTCACGCCGGAGATCTCCATGCAGATCCAGCACCAGCTCGGCGCGGACATCATCTTCGCCTTCGACGAGCTGACCACCCTCATGGACACCCGCTCGTACCAGGAGGCCTCCGTCGAGCGCACCCACCGGTGGGCGGCGCGCTGCATCGACGAGCACAACCGCCAGACCGCGCTGCGCGAGGGCAGGCCGCTGCAGTCGCTGTGGGGTGTCATCCAGGGAGCCCAGTACGAGGACCTGCGCCGGCAGGCCACCCGCGATCTCGTGGAGCTTTCCGACGCCAGCGTCGCCGCCGGGCAGCGCGGCTTCGGGGGATACGGCATCGGCGGGGCGCTGGAGAAGGAGAACCTGGGCACGATCGTGGGGTGGGTGTGTGATGAACTGCCCCGCGACAAGCCCCGTCACCTGTTGGGCATCTCCGAGCCGGACGACATCTTCACCGCCGTGGAGGCGGGCGCGGACACCTTCGACTGCGTCGCCCCGACCCGCCTGGCGCGCCGGGGTGGCGTGTACACCCTCGACGGGCGTCTCAACCTGGTCAACGCCGGGTTCAAGCGGGACTTCCGCGGTATCGACGAGGAGTTCGGCGGCTACGTCTCGGAGAACTACTCCCGTGCCTACCTGCGGCACCTGTTCAAGGCGAACGAGTTCCTCGGGATGACGCTGTGCACGATCCACAATCTGAGCTTCATGATCAGGCTGGTGGACAATGTCCGCGCGTCGATCGAGGGAGGGTACTTCGAGGAGTACCGTGCGGAGTTCATGGGTCGGTACTACGCGAAGAAGAAGTAGTGCCTACGCCGGCAGCGCCCAGGCGCGGGAGCCGGGGGTCGACAGCCGGACGCGGGTGCCCTCCGGGTGGACGTCGGACTCCTCCGGGTTGGCCAGGCTGGCGAGCAGCCGCTGACCCTGCCAGTTGAGCTCGTAGTCGATGCGCTCGCCCATGAACGCGGAGACCGTGACGGTGGCCAGATCCCCGGCGTCCGGGGTGTCCGGCTGGACCGGCGTGACCTGCAGGGCCTCGGGGCGGATGAGCAGCACCGCCGGGGCGTCGCCGTCCGCGAGGTCGGGGTGCGCGGGGACGGTGATCCCCTGCCCGAAGGCGGTGATGCGCGCCCCGTCCTCTTCCATGCAGGCGACGTCGACGTCGATGAGGTTGGCGCGGCCGACGAACCCGGCGACGAAACGGGTGGCGGGGCGGCGGTAGAGCTCGGTGGGGGAGGCCACCTGCTCGATGCGCCCGGCGTTCATGACGACGATGAGGTCACTCATCGCCATCGCCTCGGACTGGTCGTGGGTGACGTAGACGGCGGTGGCCCCGAGCTCGCGCTGCAGCTGGCGGATGCGCAGGCGCATGCGCTCGCGGAGGGTGGCGTCGAGGTTGGACAACGGTTCGTCGAAAAGCATGACCTGCGGGCGGGTGACCATGGCGCGGGCCAGGGCGACGCGCTGCTGCTGGCCGCCGGAGAGCTGGCCGTGAACGGACTCGTACCCGCGTCACCTTTCCTCACGCATATTAAAGTGCCGTCAACTGCACATTAATATGCGGTGAACTCAGTAGCCTTCCCGCTTCTTCACCCACGCGATCGCCGCGTAGGTCAGCGGCAGTAGCGCCACCTCGATGAGCGTCTTCCACAGGAAACCCACGACCACGTAGTTGATGAGGTCTCCGCCCGTCGCAATCCCGATCACCGGGGCCGCGATGAGGCAGAACAGCAGGGTGTCGCCGAACTCACCCACCACCGTCGAGCCGATGAGGCGCGCCCACAGCGACTTCTCGCCGGTGCGCTGCTTGATCTTCACCAGTACCCACGAGTTGAGCAGCTGTCCCACGACGTACCCCGTCAGTGAGGCCAGCACGATCTGCGGCACGAGGCCCAGGATGTGCGCGAACTCGTCCTGCGAGCCGTAGAAGTCCGCCGGCGGCAGCCAGATCGCCACGTAGAACGACGCCACCGCCAGCAGGGTCACCGCGAAACCGGTGAAGATGGCGCGCCGGGCCGCCCGGAAGCCGTAGCACTCGGCCAGGACGTCGCCGAGGACGTAGGCCAGCGGGAAGAGGAAGAAGGCGCCATCGGTGATGAGCGGGCCGATGGCCACGCCCTTCGTCGCCAGGATGTTGGAGATGAGGAACACCGCGACGAAGAACGCCACGATGATCGGGTAGTAGCTGCGCTGCAGGGGAATGAACCGGGCGGTCATTCCCTGCCCAGGCGCGGGATCAGTAGTGTTCACGCGGGAAATGATCTCACAGCACTAATCTGGAGTCATGACTGAGCATGCTGGACGCTACGCCCCTTCGCCGAGTGGGGACCTGCACTTCGGCAATCTCCGCACCGGCCTGATCGCCTGGCTCTTCGCCCGGCACACGGGCCGGAAGTTCCTGCTGCGGGTGGAGGACATCGACACGCAGCGTTCGACGATCGACTCGGCGCACCGGCAGATCGACGATCTGCTCACGCTCGGCCTCACCTTCGACGGGGACATCCTGTACCAGTCGGAGCGGTTCCCCGCGTACCAGCGGGCGCTGGACATGCTCGACGCCCGCGGCCTGGTCTACGAGTGCTACTGCTCGCGCAAGGACATCCAGGATTCGGCCCGCGCCCCGCACACGCCCGCCGGTTCCTACCCGGGCACGTGCCGGGATCTGTCGGATGCGGAGCGGGAGGTGAAGCAGCAGGAGCTCGCCGCGCAGGGCCGGACCCCGGCGTTGCGTCTGCGGGCGGACGTCGACGAGTTCACCGTCGAGGACCGCTACCACGGTTCGTACACCACCGAGGTCGATGACTTCGTGCTGCGGCGCGGCGGCCAGGCACCCGACTGGGCGTACAACCTGGCGGTCGTCGTCGACGACGGTTATCAGGGCATCGACCAGGTGGTCCGCGGCGACGACCTGCTCTCGTCCACCCCGCGCCAGGCCTACCTGGCGACGCTGCTCGGCATTGATCTGCCGGAGTACGTCCACGTGCCGCTCGTCGTCAACGAGCAGGGGCAGCGTCTCGCCAAGCGCGACGGTGCCGTGACGCTGCGCGAGATGCTTCTCGACGACCCGGTCCACCGCATCGTCGAGAAGCTCGCGGCCTCCATGGGGTACCCGGGCGTGAACACCCTGCAGAAGCTCCGCGACGTCTTCGATCCGGAGGATCTGCCGCGCGAACCGCTGGTGTGGCGCTGATCACCTTGGTAGTTTTGTCCGTATGAACCAGGACAAAATCGCCGAGCGCATCGTCGCGGACACCCTCGACGCCATCATCTACTGCGACCGCTCCGGCACCATCGAACTGTGGAACGCCGGCGCCGAGCGCATCTTCGGCTGGACCCCCGCCGAGGCCGTCGGCCAGAACCTCGACATCATCATCCCGGAGAAGCACCGCGACGTGCACTGGAAGGGCTGGGAGCGCGTCATGGAGACCGGCGAGACGAAGTACGGCGCCGACCCGCTCGCCGTCCCCGGCCTGCACAGGGACGGCTCCACCATGTCGCTCGAGTTCTCCATCATGATGCTTCACGACGACGCCGGCCGCATCGAGGGCATCGCCGCCATCCTGCGCGACGTGTCCAAGCGCTGGAAGCGGGAGAAGGAGTTGCGCGCCCGGGTCCGCGAGCTGGAGTCGCAGAAACCTTAG
>DGYFI06203__coassemble_2043_pt1 | contig 10466 bp, 9 predicted proteins | sample DGYFI06203__metabat2_high_PE_041 | metagenome-assembled genome bin DGYFI06203 | reverse complement strand
GACGAAGCACTCGCCGCGGCCGAAGGCGGCGACGGCCTCACGGGTGGCGGACTCGTAGAGCTCGGTGACCTCGTCCATGGTGTAGGCGACCTTCATGCCGCGGCCACCGCCACCGAAGGCGGCCTTGATGGCGATCGGCAGGCCGTGCTCCTCGGCGAAGGCGACGACCTCCTCGGCACCGGAGACCGGGTCCTTGGTGCCGGGCACCATCGGGGCGTTCGCGCGCTGGGCGATGTGACGGGCGGTCACCTTGTCGCCGAGGTCGGCGATGGCGGACGGCGGCGGGCCGATCCAGGTGATGCCGGCGTCGATGACGGCCTGGGCGAAGTCGGCGTTCTCGGCGAGGAAGCCGTAGCCGGGGTGGATGGCGTCGGCGCCGGCCTTGGTGGCGGCGTCGATGATCTTCTCGATCACGAGGTAGGACTCGGCGGAGGACTGGCCGCCCAGAGCGAAGGCCTCGTCTGCCATTCCGACGAACGGGGCATCAGCGTCCGGCTCGGCGTACACGGCGACGCTGGCGATTCCCGCATCCTTGGCGGCTCGGATCACACGGACCGCGATCTCGCCGCGGTTGGCCACGAGGACCTTGGTGATCTTCTTGGTCTCTACTGCCACTTGGGGGTCCCTTTCATGTGCTGCGTTGGTGGTTCGCGTCGGCCCGCCCGCGTGAGGCGGCCGCGCGACGCATGCGACTATTCTTGCACACAAAAACGTGAGCATTCCGTCAGGTTCGTGATTTTGCCCCAAATAGCCGCGAATCGCCAGTAGAAGGGCGTCGAAATCATTCTGTTATCTCCGGCGCGCCGCGGTGGGCGGGTCGAAAACATGACACTTTCGGGGGCGAAAACGACGCCCGTGGTGGGCACCGCGGGCGTCGATAAGCGAGTTTCTAGGCGTGCGGCGCCTCGCCGCGCGCGATGGGCATGCGCACCATGTTGCCCCACTCGACCCAGGAGCCGTCGTAGTTGCGGACCTTCTCGAAGCCCAGCAGGTACTTGAGCACGAACCACGTGTGGGCCGTGCGGTCGCCGACGTGACAGTAGATGGTCGTCTCGGCCTTCGGGTCGAGGGCGGAGTAGAGCTCGGCGAGCTCCGCGCGGGAGCGGAAGCGCGAGTTCGGGTGGACGTTGTCCTGCCACGGCAGGTTCACTGCGGTGGGGATGTGGCCGCGGCGCAGGGCCGGGGCGAGGGCGGGGGAGTCGTCGGAGCCGACGAGGCCGTGGAACTCCTCGGTGGAACGCACGTCGACGATCGTGGAGGAGCCGATCTTGTCGAGCATCTCGTCGACGAAGACGCGGTACTCGGCGTCGTTGCGCTCGACGACGGGGTAGTCGGACTCGGGGAAGTCGGGGACGACGAAGGAGGTGTCGCGCTCCTCGGCCATCCAGGCGTCCCGGCCGCCGTCGAGAAGCCGGACGTCCTCGTGGCCGAACAGGTCGAAGACCCACAGGGTGAACGCCGCCCACCAGTTGGACTGGTCGCCGTAGATGACCACCGTGTCGTCGCGGTTGATGCCCTTGGACCGCATGAGGGCGGCGAAGGCCTCCCCGTCGACGATGTCGCGGGTGACGGGGTCGTTGAGGTCCTTCTGCCAGTCGATGCGCACCGCGCCGGGGAGGTGGCCGATGTCGTAGAGAAGGGAGTCCTCGTCGGACTCGATGACGCGCAGGCCCGGCGTGCCCAGGCGTGCGGACAGCCAGGAGGCGGAGACGAGTCGCTCCGGGTGGGCGTACTCCTGGAACTGGGGGTGCGGATCGAAGGGAGCGGCCACGTGGTCCCGCCTTTCTGGGCAACAGTCCGGCGGTCTGACACCGGGGTCTAAAGTGTGATGAATCGGCTTATGGGTCAGTCCCAACAGTAGTTCAGAGGAGTGCAGGGGGTCACGCGGGGGAGTGTGGTGTGTCCTTAATTACTAGTTGTCTCGTCAGTGGGCAGGCCACACATGTAGACACTAAAATTGCATGTTAACGGCGTAAAACACACCCGCCGGAAGTCTTTTTACTCCCTGAAAGGGGTGCTTCGTGCACAAGGCAATCGTCGTCTTCGAGGTCGAGGGCGGATCCGACAAGTTCATTGACGGTCACCGCAAGGACACCATGCCGATCGTCAAGGCCATCCAGGACGCCGGCTGGCACGCCGAGGTGGTCTTCTACCGCCCCGAGTGGGCCGAGCACCTCTTCGAGTACGTCTCCGAGAACTTCGACGGTTACATCTCCCGCGTCAACCCGGGCAACATCCCCGGCGGCGAGGACGGCTACTTCGACCTCCTGTCCCGCCTCTCCGAGGTCGGCCTCGTCGGCATGTCCACCCCGGAGGAGATGATGGCCTACGGCGCCAAGGACGCCCTGGTCAAGCTCAAGGACACCGACCTCGTGCCCACCGACACCGCCGCCTACTACGAGGTCGACGAGTTCCACGAGACCTTCCCCACCTCCCTGTCCTACGGCGAGCGCGTGCTCAAGCAGAACCGCGGCTCCACCGGCACGGGCATCTGGCGCGTCCAGCTGGCCGACAAGGATCTCGCCGCCTCCGTCGAACCGGGCACCGCCCTGCCGCTCGACACCCGCCTCAAGTGCACCGAGGCCGTGGACAACCACACCGAGACCCGTGAACTCGGCGAGTTCATGGACTTCTGCGACCAGTACATCATCGGCAACAACGGCATGCTCGTGGACATGCGCTTCATGCCGCGCATCGTCGAGGGCGAGATCCGCATCCTCCTCGTCGGCCCGCACCCGGTGTTCGTCGTGCACAAGAAGCCGGCCGAGGGCGGCGACAACTTCTCCGCCACCCTGTTCTCCGGCGCGAAGTACACCTACGACTCCCCGGAGAAGTGGCAGGACCTCGTCGACATGTTCGCCGCGGCCCGCCCCGTCATCGCCGAGAACCTCGGCGGCGACAACATCCCGCTCATCTGGACCGCCGACTTCATGCTCGACACCGACGAGGACGGCAACGACACCTACGTCCTCGGTGAGATCAACTGCTCCTGCGTCGGCTTCACCTCCGAGCTCGACATGGGCATCCAGGAACTGGTCGCCAAGGAGGCCATCGGCCGCGTCGAGGCCAAGCACGCGGAGGCCTAGTCGCCCCCGAACGCCGGGACCGGCCCCAGATGATCCTCTGGGGCCGGTCCCGTCCGTCTGTCGGTTGCTTATCGACGCTCCCGTCACACCGCGTCGATGAGACGCCCCACGGACTCCGGGTCGGCGTCGGACAGCATCTGGCGGCAGCGGTCGTACTCGTTGTCCTCCCCGATGAGTCGCGCGGCACGGGCCAGTGCCGCGATGGCGCGCAGGACCGGCTGGTTGGGCTCGTGGTCGAAGGGCACCGGGCCCCAGCCCTTCCACCCGTTGGCGCGCAGGCGGTCGAGCGAACGGTGGTAGGCGGTGCGGGCGTGGGCGTAGGCGGTGAGCTTGGCCACGTCGTCGAGGTGGCCGGCGGCCAGCAGCATCTCGGCGCGGGTGGCCCACACGAGCGGGCTGTCCGGGTGGGCGAAGGCGGTCTCCGCTGCGGCGGGGTCGGAATCGGCGGCGGGATCGGCGGGAAGGTGGACGGGCGGCGGGGCCATCATGTCGTTGATCTTCATGCCTCGCCAGCCTAGTGACGTTTCTCCCGCGGGCGGGGCCTTGTTACCCTGTCTGGGTACTTCAGCAGGGAAGAGGTGTCATGCAGGCGACCACGACGGCAACGCCGGCTGCCCCGGTCCGCTCGGTGTCCTACCGATACGACCTGGACGGACTGCGCGGCATCGCCATCGCCTTCGTGGTGGTCTTCCACGTGTTCGTCGGCAAGGTCTCCGGCGGCGTGGACGTGTTCCTGCTCCTCAGCGGCTACTTCTTCCTGGGCTCGCAGCTGCGCTACGCCCAGCGCGACAACCCCTCCCGCAACCCGTGGTGGCCGTTCTGGCGCACGTTGCGCCGCCTCTACCCGGCCCTGCTCGTGGTGCTGGGCACGACGGCGGTGGTGGCGTTCCTGTGGGTGCCGCAGATGCGGCGCCTGGAGATCATCGACCAGTTCACCGCCAGCCTGCTGTACTACCAGAACTGGGAGCTGGCCAGCCAGAACGCCGACTACAACGTCGCCTCCGGCTCGGTCAGTCCGCTGCAGCACCTGTGGTCGATGGCGGTCCAGGGTCAGTTCTACGTCCTGGCGATCGCGGTGGCGATGGTCGTCATCTGGACGGGCCGGTCCCGGTGGGTGACGCCCTTCCTCATCGCCGTGACGCTGGCGTCCTTCGCGTACGCCTGCTGGCTGTGGTGGGAGAACCAGCCGCTCAACTACTACTCCACGTGGACGCGCATGTGGCAGCTCACCCTCGGTGCGCTGCTGGCCCTGCACGCCCATCGTCTGACGCTGCACCCGTGGGTGCGGCAGGCGTTCACCGTCATCGGCCTGGCGATGGTCCTGTCGACCGGTTTCCTCTTCGACGGCGCCTGGTACTTCCCGGGCGCGGCGGCGCTGTACCCGATCGGTGGTGCCGTGCTGGTCATCCTCGGTGGGGGAGCGGGCCCGGTGGCGGGCGTCCTGGCGCACCGTGTCATGCGCTGGCTCGGTGACATCGCCTACCCGCTGTACCTGTGGCACTGGCCGATCCTCATCCTGGCGCTCATCCTGCTGGGCATGGACGACGTCCCGCTGTGGCTCGGGCTCGCCGTCATCGCCGGTTCACTGGTGCTGGCGGACCTGACGCACCGGATCGTCGAGAAGCCGCTGCGACAGCACGCCCGGCGCCCCGTCCGCGGGGAGCGACGGGTGGCGGCCGCCCGCGCGCAGCTGCTCACCTCCGGGGCCGCGCGCGCCCGCGCCGCCGCCGGCACCGTGCTCGCCGCCGTCCTCGTCGGCCTGCTCACCGTCCAGGGCATCTGGCAGGTGCGCCTCCACAACGCCGGAGGCGTGCTTCTCGACGCCGAGCTCTACCCCGGGGCCCGCGCCCTCACCGGGGCGGACGTCCCGGACCGCACGCCGGAACCGGACCCCGACCTCATCACCTGGATCCTCTCGCCCATCTGGACGGAGGAGTGCATCTCGCGCTTCGGCGACGACCCGACGGTCCTGCCCGTCGACGTCCGCGGCCAGGACTGCATCTTCGGCGACCGGGAGGCCACCCGCGACGTCTACCTCGTCGGCGGCTCCCACGCCGAGCAGTGGGTCATCCCGCTCGATGTCCTGGGCCGCGAGCACGGCTTCCGCGTCGTGCCGCTCGTCCGCCAGTCCTGCCCCACCTTCGCCACCGAGCGCGACGGGCTCTTCGAGCCGGACTGCGAGACCTTCAACGAACACGTCCTCGAGCGCCTCGCGGAGGCCGACCCGGAGCTGGTGATCTCCACGACGTCGCGCCCCCGCATCGAGCACGGCGGCCGCACGGAGGAGATCCCCGCCTCCTACCCGACGTTCTGGCGTTTCCTCGCCGAGCACGACATCCCCTTCGCGGGCCTGCGTGACAACCCGTGGAGCACCTTCCCCGACGGCACGGAGCTGTCCGTGCCGGTGTGCATGCTGGACATCGACGACCCCGTCGTCTGCGGCATCGTCGCCGACGAGTTCTACCAGCCCCGCGACCCGGCCGCCCGGTACCTCAACCGGATGCCGCACGCCAAGGCCATCGACACCCGCGACTGGTACTGCGTCGACGACCTGTGCCCGGCGGTCATCGGCAACATCTACGTCTACCGCGACGCGAACCACCTCTCGGCACCCTACGTGCTCTCCCTGGCGCCGCAGCTGTGGGAGGAGATCGAGGAGTTCCTCTAGACAGGCCGCGGCACGTCGTCCCGCGAAGGCCCTCTGCACAGCCGCAGAGAGGGCCTTCGCGGCCTACTTTTCCGCGTTCCAGAAGTCGCTGGCGTCGAGGCCGAAGCCGTAGAGCGCGCGGCGCACCACCGGCAGACTCAGACCGATCACCGACGACGGATCCCCCTCGATCCGGTCGATGAACCAGCCGCCCAGGGCCTCCAGGGTGAAGGCCCCGGCGCACTGCCACGGCTCCCCGGAGGCGGCGTAGGCCGCGATGTCCGCGTCCGAGGCCTGCGCGAAGTGCACGGTGGTGGTGGAGGTCTCCACGAACTCCTGCCCCCGGTGGAGGATGCAGTGGCCCGTGAGCAGGTGGGCCACCTTGCCCGCCTGCTCATGCCAGCGCGCGACGGTGGCCTCGGGGGTGTGGGGCTTGCCCTGGAGACGGCCGTCGATAAGCAGCATGGAGTCGCCGCCGATGACGACATCGTCATGGAACTGGCTGGCCACGGCGCGCGCCTTGGCGCGGGCCAGCGTCGCGACGGCCTCCTCCGGGGAGCCGTCGGTGGCGGCGAGCAGGGCGTCCTCGTCGACGTCGGCCGGCTGGATCACCGGGTCGACCCCGGCGTTCTGCAGAATCATCCGACGCGAGGGCGAGGACGACGCGAGAACGATCCGCATCAGTAGAAGGTGACGTTGCGGAACGCGTTCGGGTTGTAGAGGGTGGTGCGCTGCAGGCGGTCCTCGGGACGGCCCCACATGTTGCGCTCGCCGGACTCCTCCTCCGGGCGCTTCTTGGCCAGGGCGGTGAGCACGGCGGTGAGGGCAGCGAGCTCGGTGGCGTCCGGGTTGCCCTTGAGCACGCGGAACAGCGGCTTGTCGGTGAGGGTGGTGGTCACTTGTCGCTCCTTAGAGGGGGATGTTTCCGTGCTTCTTCGGCGGGGTCTGGATGACCTTGCGGTCCAGCAGACGCAGACCCTCGATGAGCTGCGGACGGGTGGTGGACGGTTCGATGACCGCGTCCACCAGGCTGCGCTCGGCGGCCAGGTAGGGGTTGATGTGGTTGTCGGCGTAGGCCTGCTCGTCGATCTTCCCGTCGAGGGCGGCCACGGCGGCCGGGGCCTCGGTGACGGCGATCTCCGCGGTCGGCCACGCGAAGACGAGATCGGCGCCGAGATCCTTCGAGCCCATGAGCACGTAGGACGGGCCGATCGCCTTCCGGATGATGACGGTGATCTTGCCGACGCTCGCCTCGGCATAAGCGTAGGCCAGCTTGGCACCCCGGCGCAGCACACCGGCGTGCTCCTCCTCGTGCGAGGGGAGGAAACCGGGGGAGTCGACGAACTCGACGACCGGCAGGTTGAACGAGTCGCAGGTGCGGATGAAGCGGGCGGCCTTCTCGGACGCGGCGGCGTCGAGGCAGCCGGCCAGCTCGGAGGGCTGGTTGGCCACGATGCCCACGGCCCGGCCCTCGACGCGGGCGAAGGCGGTGACGATGTTGCCCGCGTACTGCGCCTGCAGCTCGAGGATCTCGCCGTTGTCGACGACCGCGCGCACGACGTCGCGGACATCGTAGGCGTGGGCGTCGGCGTCCGGGATGAAGGAGTCCAGGGCCCGGTCGGTGTCGGTGAGCTCCAGGGAGGTCTCGGTCTCCGGGCGCGGGGCCTCGGCGCGGTTGTTCGCCGGCAGATGGGCGACGACGTCCTTGACCAGGGCCAGGGCGTCGAGGTCCGTCGGGGCGGACAGGTGCGCGGTGCCGGAGGTGGTGGCGTGCACGGTGGCCGACCCCAGGGATTCCGGGGTGGCGGCCTGCCCGGTGACCTTCTCCACGACGTCGGCGGCGGCCAGGTGCAGGGAGGCGTCCTCGACCATGACGACGACGTCCGCGAACACCGGGGCCAGACCGTGCATGCCCGCGGTGTGGCCGGTGACCACGGAGATCTGCGGGATGAGGCCGGAGGCGGTGGTGGTCCGCGCCAGGATCTTCGAGTACATCGACAGGGTGACGATGCCCTCGGCGACCCGGGCTCCCGCGCCCTCGTGGATACCGATGATCGGCACGCCGGTCTTGATGGCCAGGTCGTAGACCTTGATGATCTTCTCGCCGTAGACCTCACCCAGGGCACCGTCGAAAATGGTGGAGTCCTGGGAGAACACGCACACCTTGCGGCCGTTGATCGTGCCGTAGCCGGTGACGACACCGTCGGTGAGCGGGCGCTCGGCGTCGAGGCCGAACTGGGTGGAGCGGTGACGGGCGAGGGCATCGGTCTCGACGAACGAGGCGTCGTCGAGGAGCGCCAGGACGCGTTCGCGGGCGGTGGCGCGGCCGGAGGCGTGGGTCGCCTCGACGGCGTCGGTCCCCACCGGGGCCTCGGCCTCCGCCAGGCGGGCGCGCAGGTCGGCGAGCCTTCCGGCGGTGGTCGTGAGATCAGGGGAGGTGGAAGTCATGGTCCTTTAGTCTAGGTTGGTCCCAGCGTGGAATTGAAATGAGTCTAATGCAGTTGGTTGAGCCGGTCGAGAGCACGCCGCAGGCTCGGAACTTTCCCTGCGGCCCGACGTATGTCCCAGTGATGGCGGGCGAAGTCATTCATCATCGTCGTGAACTCTGGGCCGGGAGAGACATCCTTGCGGACGAACCGCTGTCGGAGAGCTTGCGGTGAGTGCTTCAGGCTGAGCTGCAGGAGCAGTCGCTTCGGATCGGAAACATCCTCCGGTGCGTGGGGAATCTTGTTCTGCGGCACCCGGAAATACGCCGCGACGCCCTCCGGGTCGCCCAGATACCAACCCTCCGACATGGTGTGCACGATCCGTAGGAGGAAATTATCGGGTTCTGGTTCCTGGTCTGCGGAACCGAACAGCGAAGAGCGCAGGTGTACGGGGCATTCACCATCCGAATCGCGGAGAATCAACCATGCGCGATCCGGGCCGTAGCGTGCGGCCATGGCGTACTTTGGGATGTCCGGGTCCAACCGAGTTTTCCCGCCCTTCTCATACTCAGTGCCAACCTCGTGCCCCGAGGCGACGATAAGGGCGTGGGCGACGCCGATATCGGATGAACCTTCGACGACAGCATTGACGATCATTCTCTCACCCCGCCAGGGTCCGGGGCAGGATACTGAGATCGAGGGGGTTGATCAGGCCGGCCACAATTTCCGCGCGCGGAAGACCCGCCTTCAGTAGGGGCTGTGCTTCGTCGATACCCGACAGCAGATCGGCCTCAGTACCATTGCTGCCAACCGTGAGGACGAGAACCTCGGATGGGTGGACGCCCTCGTCATCCAGGAGATCAGGCGAGTGTGTCGACATGAAAACCTGCAGATCATTACCTCGCTGGGCGGATGCCATCATAGTTGGCAGGGACCGAACGATAGCCGCGTTGAGGGAGAGCTCGGGTTCTTCCAGCAGCAGCAGGCCTCCTGAGGTGCGGGAAGAGATCACCGCCCACAGCAGACCGATGAGTCGGAGAGTTCCGTCTGAGAATTCCGACTCCTGCTGGAGGGCGGGACTCTGACGCCAGTTCCGGTAACCGGCGATAAGGTGCGGCTGGCCGGAATCGTCGACTTCGAGATTCAGTGACTCGAATTGCGGTACCGCCGACTGGAGAGCTTCCTGGATCGTCGACAACCACTTGGTACGGGTTTTCGGCTTCGTGGAATTGATGGCGCTGAGAAAGCCACTTCCGTAGGGCTCGTCGTGATGGGAGCCTGGTGCGGGTTCCCGGATCGCCTGAGGGGACAGATGGAAGTACCGGATCGACTTGAAGTAGTCGGCGATCGCCCGGAAAGACTTGTTGGTGAAAATTTGCTCCAGGTGGGTCTGTGTGAGAAGCTCCGGATCCTGTTTATCGTCGTCATCCGGACGGGTGAGAATGACGTCCCCGTTTCGTGTCACTATCTCCGAATCGACCAGGGGACGGTGGTGGCCACGAGGCTCACTCTTGATCGACAGCTCGTAGTCCCAGGACACGTCACCGTCGAGAAGTGAGACCCGGATCCGCAGCCTCCCGTTCGCATTGTTGCGCCCGAACAAACTCCTGACCTTTGACATCCCGCCCCGGCTGTCCAGCGCAGCGGCGAGCCCACCGCCGTCAGCAGCGATATCACCCAGGAAACGGAACAGGTCGAGGAAGTTTGACTTGCCAGACGCGTTGGGGCCCACGACGATCAGGCGATCTCCGATGGCGAAGTCGACCGAGCGGAAATTGCGCCAGTTGTCCACGGACAGTGACGTGATCTTCAATGCGACTCCTTACAGGGTGAGGGGGACAGGGAAAGCCCGGTTCCTCCGCCAGTGTAGCCGGGGAACCGGGCTCCGAGCTTGCTCTGAAGAGCAGGTTTACAGCGGGATGTTGCCGTGCTTGCGGGCCGGACGGGACACGTTCTTGTCCTTGTACAGGCGCAGGTTACGGGCGATCATGCCGCGGGTCTCCGACGGGAGGATGACCGCGTCGATGAGGCCACGCTCGGCCGCCTTGTACGGGTTGAGCATGTGGTCCTCGTACTCGCGCTCGAAGGACTTGGCCAGCTCGACCACGTCAAGTCCCTTGTCGGAGGCCTCCTTGAGCTCCTTGCGGTAGATGAAGCCCACGGCACCGGCGGCACCCATGACGGCGATCTGGGCGGTCGGCCACGCCAGGTTGACGTCGGCACCGAGGCCCTTGGAGCCCATGACGCAGTACGCACCGCCGTAGGCCTTGCGCATGGTGACGGTGATCTTCGGGACGGTGGCCTCGC
>DGYFI06203__coassemble_1993_pt1 | contig 10848 bp, 11 predicted proteins | sample DGYFI06203__metabat2_high_PE_041 | metagenome-assembled genome bin DGYFI06203 | reverse complement strand
GGGGACGCGCTCGAGGGCCATGACGGCGACGGCGCCGGCCTCCTGGGCGATCGTTGCCTGCTCCGGGTTGACGACATCCATGATGACGCCGCCCTTGAACTGCTCCGCGACGCCGCGCTTGGCCCGGCCCGTGATGTTCGTGGTCACTTGGTGCTCCTTGGTTCACGAAAATAAAGTGTTGCCACCGAAACACTAGGCCGTGTCATGTGACGCGGGCCAATCACCCGGGGTTTTCATGCGCCCGGGGCTAGGATGTGGCGGTGCACAAGTTGATCTCGGTACCCGCGGTATGGCTCGGGTGGATCCTCTCGCGGCTGGTTCTGGCCCGTCTCATCATCGCCGACCCCATGCCTTTCGGCGACGTCCACTACTACCATTTCGGCCTGTTCGGCCCGGATCCGACCGCGATGACGGAGTACCCGGACGCGGGCGTGTGGCCGGTGCGCCTGCTGGCGTGGTTGACCACCCCGGAGATCACGGCGTTCCTCGCCGGTTTCATGGTGATGTGTCTGCTTATCGACGCCGCCGTCCTCGCCCTCCTGCTCCGGTACGGCCGAGAGCGCCGCTTCGTGGCGGGCTGGTTCTGGGTGTTCTTCGGGGTGGCGACGGGCCATGTCCTGTGGCTGCGTCTCGACCTGTTCCCCGGCGTCCTGGTGGCGGGGGCGGCGGCGCTGCTGCTCACCCGGCCGGTCCTCGGCGCGGCGGTGCTCGCCGGGGCGGCGGCGGTGAAGCTGTGGCCGGCGGTGCTGGCGGCCGGACTCGTCGGTGGTCTGCGGCGGGCGGGCACGTGGCTGCGGGTGGGGGCGTTCTTCGGGTCGCTCCTCGTCCTGGCCGGCATCACGTGGGCGACCTCGGGGTTCGACCGGCTGCTCAGCCCGATCACCTACCAGGGTGACCGCGGGATCCAGATCGAGTCACTGGCGGCCACCCCGTTCCTCATCGCGGCGCACGAGGATCCGGAGGCCTACTGGCGGGGCTACGCGGCGTCGAAGAGCTTCGAGATCCACGGCCCCGGTACCGACATGGCCGTGCAGGTGGCCGACTGGGCGATGCTCGTGGTGCTCGCCTTCGCCGTGTACTGGGCGGTGTGGCAGCTGTTGGACGACCGGTGGCACCCGCGACCGACGGTGGCGTTCATGCTGCTGGTGATCCTGCTGCTCATGGTGACCAACAAGGTGTTCTCCCCGCAGTACATCGTGTGGATCGGCCCGCTGCTGGCGGTGTGCCTGACGATGACCCGCTCCCGCCTGGTGTCCGCGATGGCGGTACTCGCGGTGGTGGCGGCGGCGCTGGGACTCTACGTCTTCCCCTTCCACTACACCCCGATCTGGGAGGACCCCACCAACGCCACCACGGCCATCGCGGTGCTGGCGCTGCGCAACGTGGTCATCGTCGTGTTGACAGTGCTGGCGGCGTTGTGGCTGGCGCAGGAGACCCGGGCGCAGCACACGAACCGTCCGCGCAGCCGTCGAGCTTCGTCCGCCACTTCCACACCACCGACGCCGTGAGCGCCACCAGGGAGATCACGGCCAGATAGGGCTGCGCCGGGGCCCACAGGCCCATCGCCCCGGAGGTGCCGAGCACGAGCAGGATGAGCTTGTTGCACACCGGGCACGCGACGGCGAACCAGGCGGCGAAGACGGACACCGACATGAGGGCACTGCGTTCAGGTTTGTCCTCCGGGTGGTCGTGCACCTTGCCGATGCTGAACCACGCGCCCGTGAGCAGGGCCGTCGCCCCGAGCACCGGGTACTCCCACCAGCGCACCGGCACCTCGCGGCCGAAGATCGGGTTGGGGATGATGTCGGAGGGGATGCCGATGAGCAGCAGTGTCCCCACCGCCGCCAGGAGGCCGTAGAGGGGGAGAATCCTGCGTCCGCGCCACGTCATCATGCCCGCCATCCTGCCAATACCCGCACGGGTATGCAAGGGTCACACCCGGTACTCGAAGAACTCCGGCAGCGGCGCGGTGCCGCCCAGGCGGAACGCGCGCACCAGGGACCGCAGGCGCAGGGCCCGGGTGTCGGCGACGGCGTCGTTGTAGAAACGGTGCGCCAGCTGCACGCGCACCTCGGCGTCGATGAGCTGGGCCGGCAGGTCCAACGGGGCCAGGGCCTGCGAGAGGTCGCGCTCCCGCGCGATGCGCTTCTCGACGCCCCCGTGCACCAGCGGCACCTCCTCCGCCGCCGTCGCCAGGCCGCGCACCTCCGGCAGCAGGGCCGCCACCACCGCGGCCCGCCGGTCGAGCGCCGCCTGGAGGGAGGCGAGAGCGGCGTCGGTGCGGATGTGCAGGCGGTTGAGGCGCTGGGCCGTGAAGTACGCCCACAGCAGGACGGCCGTGAGCGCCACGGCGAGCAGGATCCACCACATCATCTCTCCACCCCCACGGTCGTGCCGTCGGCCACGGTCTCGTAGACGGTGAGGACGTCGGAGGCGACGGTGTCCCAGTCGAAGCGCTCAGCCCGCCGCTCCCCCGCCGCGATGAGGCGGGTGCGGAGGGCGGGGTCGTCGAGAAGCAGGCGCAGCTGCGCGGCGAGGGCGGACGCCGACCCGGTCTCGAAGAGCAGGGCGGCGTCGTCGGCGACGGCGGCGAAGGCCTCGATGTCGCTGGCCACCACGGCGCAGCCGGCGGCCATCGCCTCGACGAGGACGATGCCGAAGCTCTCCCCGCCGGTGTTGGGGGCGACGTAGATGTCGGCGCGGCCGAGGATGGCGGCCTTCTCCTCATCGGACACGCGCCCCACGAAGTCGACGCCGGGGACCTCCCTCTGGCGGCCGCCGCCGATGACGGTGACCCGGACGTCCCGGTCGAGCTGTTCCAGCGCGGCGAGCAGGATGTCGAGGCCCTTGCGGGGCTCGTCGAGGCGGCCGAGGAAGACGATCTCCGGCCTCGCCCCCGGCTCGCGGCGGGCGGCGGCGAACCGCGCGGTGTCCACGCCGTTGGGGATGAGCACCGGGTCCCCGCCCAGCTGCTCGACCTGCCAACGCCGCGCCATCTCGGAGACGGCGATGCCCCCGCGGATCTTCTCCAGCGCCGGGCGCAGCAGCGGCCGGGCCAGCTGCAGCATGAAGGACCCGGAGCTGGAGGCGTGGTACGTGGCCACGACGGGCCCGGTGGCCATCCACAGCGCCACCATGGAGTAGCTCGGGGAGTTCGGCTCGTGGATGTGGAGGACGTCGAAACGCCCCCGGGTGAGGAAGTCGCGCACCTTGGCGCGGACCGCCGGGCCGAAGCTCAGGCGCGCCACGGAACCGTTGTAGCGGATCGGCACGCTGCGCCCACCGCGGGTGACGAACTCCGGCACCTCCGTGTCCTCCGACGCCGGGCCGAGGACCTCCACATGGTGTCCCCGACCGCGCAGCACATGCGCAAGATCAAGGATGTGGGCTTGAACCCCGCCGGGTTCATCGAAGGAGTAGGGGCAGACGACGCCGATCCTCATCGGTGCCTCCGGTCCACCGGCCACTGGGGCTGCAGCATGTGCCAGTCCTCCGGATGCGCGGCGATGTTGGCGGCGAACTGGTCGGCGATGCGCTGTGTGGTCGCCTCGAGAGTGTCCACCTCCAGCGCCGGGGAGGCGCTGAGCCCCCAACCGTCGGCGGTGAACCAGCAGTGCACCGCGTGCAGCGCCGCGCCGGTGTCGAGGGCCAGCTGCGCGGACCCCCGCGGGAAGGTGGTCTCCTCCCCGAAGAACTCGACCGGGACGCCGGTGCCGCGCAGGTCGCGCTCCCCCATGAGGGCGACGACACCACCCGCCTCCAGGACCTCCTGCAGCCGCGGGTAGGGCGGCTGCCCACCGGTGAGCGGCAGCACCTCGAAGCCGAGGGTCTCGCGGTAGTCGACGAACGCCCGGTACAGCACCTCCGGCCTCAGCCGCTCCGCCACCGTGGTGAACTGCCCGTGGATGCGCGTGAGGTAGAGCCCCGCCATGTCCCAGTTGCCCGAGTGCGGCAGGGTGAGGATCACTCCCCGACCGCGCGCCAGGGAGGCGTCGAGGTGCTCGCGGCCGGTGACTCCGGCGGCGAGGCGGGCGTCGAGAAGCGGGTCGTCGAGCATCGACGGAAGGCGGAACGCCTCCCGCCAGTACCGCGCGTAGGAACGCATCGACGCGCGCACCAGATCGCGCGTGACGTTCTCCGCGCCGACGACGCGCGTGAGGTTGCGGCGCAGCATGTCCATGCCGCGGCCGTCTTCGCAGGCGCGGTCGGCGGCGGCGTCGAAGAGCTTCTCGACGACCGGTTGCGGCAGGTGCCGCACCAAGATAGCCCAGGGCCACCGGATCGACGCTCATCGGCTGGCGGCCCCCTGCGGGTCGGCGTCACGGGTGCCCGGCGGCGGGGCGATGTGCTCGAGCGCCTCCGGGTTACGGGAGGCCGTGAGGAGCCGCTGGACGACGGTGTACACGGACCCGGCCGCGAGCGCCCAGAGGGCGACGTCGATGGCGTACGGCACGCCGAGGCCCTGCAGGCCGACGCCCACGAGGCCGACGATGAGGCGCTCCGGGCGTTCGACGAGACCGCCGAGGATGGTGAAGCCGCTCGCCTCGCCACGCGCCTTGACGTACGAGGTCACCTGCGAGGCGATGAGCACGACGAAGGAGGCGACGACCAGCGCCGGGTAGGCGTCGTAGGAGAAGATGAGCCACCACGTGATCGCGGCGAAGAGCGCGCCGTCGGTGATGCGGTCGCACGTGGCGTCGAGCGTCGCGCCGAAACGCGTGCCGCCGCCCCGCAGCCGGGCCATCGTGCCGTCGACGAGGTCGAAGGCGGCGAACAGCCCCGAGGCCACCGCCGCGGCGAACAGGTGGCCCTGCGGGATGAGCAGCACCGCGATGGCGCACGTGATGACCGCGCCGATGACGGTGACCACGTTGGGGGTCAGACCGAGGCGCAGGAGACCCCGCGCCACCGGCTCCACGACCACCGACGCGGGCCGTCGTCCGCGGGTGCTAAGCACGCTCGACCTCCACCCAGGCCTCGGCGAGCAGCGCACGGGTATCCCGCAGCAGCTGCGGCAGCACCTTCGTGCCCCCGAGGATGGTGAGGAAGTTCGCGTCCCCCGACCAGCGCGGCACGATGTGCATGTGGATGTGGTCACCCACCGACCCGCCCGAGGCCTTGCCCAGGTTGAACCCGACGTTGATGCCCTCCGGGTTGGACACCTTCTTGAGCACCTTCACCGCGGTGGTGACGAAACCCATGAGCTCCGTCATCTCCTCCGGCGAGAGGTCCTCGAGGTCGGCCGTCTGGCGGTACGGGATGACCATCATGTGCCCGGCGTTGTACGGATACAGGTTGAGGATCGCGTACACCAGCTCGCCGCGGGCGACGATGAGGGCGTCCTCGTCGGACATCTTCGGCGCCTCGACGAACGGGTCGGAGGGCTTCTCCGCACCGGCGGCCGGGCGATTCCTGATGTAGCCCATCCGGTACGGCGCCCACAGGCGGGTGAGCGCGTCCTCCTCGCCGACGCCGGTGTCGGTCCAGGTGTTAGCTGCGGCGGGCTGCAAGGGCTTCCTCGCTCGGCTGCTCGTTGACACGGTCGGAGACCCAGGCGTCGATGAGCTCGATCGCCTCGGCCACCGGCACGCCGTTGACCTGGGTGCCGTCGAGGAAACGGAAGCTCACGGCGTCCGCCTCCACGTCGCGCGCACCGGCCAGCAGCATGAAGGGCACCTTGCCGGTGGTGTGGTTGCGGATCTTCTTCTGCATGCGGTCGTCCGAGGTGTCGACGTCGGCGCGGATGCCGCGCTTACGCAGCTCCGCGGTGACGGCCTCCAGGTGGGGGGAGAAGTCCTCCGCCACCGGGATACCCATGACCTGGTGCGGGGCCAGCCACACCGGGAACGCGCCGGCATAGTGCTCGAGGAGCACGCCGAAGAAACGCTCGATGGAGCCGAAGAGCGCGCGGTGGATCATGATGGGGCGCTTCTTGGTGCCGTCGTTCGCGGTGTACTCGAGGTCGAAACGCTCCGGCAGGTTGAAGTCCAGCTGCACGGTCGACATCTGCCAGGTGCGGCCGATGGCGTCGCGGGCCTGGACGGAGATCTTCGGGCCGTAGAAGGCGGCACCCTCCGGGTCCGGCACGAGGTGCAGGCCGGAGTTGTCGGCCACGCGCTGCAGGATCTCGGTGGAACGCTCCCAGATCTCGTCCGAACCGACCGACTTCTTCGGGTCCCGGGTCGACAGCTCGAGGTAGAAGTCGTCGAGGCCGTAGTCCTTGAGCAGGGAGATGATGAACTCCAGGACGGAGGTCAGCTCGACCTCGAGCTGGTCCTCGGTGCAGTAGATGTGGGCGTCGTCCTGCGTGAAGCCGCGGGCGCGGGTGAGCCCGTGGATGACGCCGGACTTCTCGTAGCGGTAGACCGTGCCGAACTCGAACAGACGCAGCGGCAGCTCACGGTAGGAACGCCCGCGCGAGGCGAAGATGAGGTTGTGCATCGGGCAGTTCATCGGCTTGGCGTAGTAGTCCTGGCCCGGCTTGGTCTCGTTGCCGTCCTCGTCGTACTCAGCGTCGAGCTGCAGCGGCGGGAACATGCCGTCCTTGTAGAAGTCCAGGTGGCCGGACTTCTGGAACAGGTCACCCTTGGTGATGTGCGGGGTGTTGACGAAGGAGTAGCCCGCCTCGATGTGGCGGCGGCGGGAGTGCTCCTCCATCTCCAGGCGGATGATGCCGCCGTTGGGGTGGAACACCGGGAAACCGGAGCCGATCTCGTCCGGGAAGGAGAACAGGTCGAGTTCGGAGCCCAGGCGACGGTGGTCGCGCTTCTCCGCCTCGGCCAGCATGTGCTGGTACTCCTCGAGGGACTCCTTGTCCTCCCAGGCGGTGCCGTAGATGCGCTGCAGGCCGGCGTTGTCCTGGTCGCCGCGCCAGTAGGCGGCGGAGGAACGGGTGATGGCGAACGCCGGGATGTAGCGGGTGGTGGGCACGTGCGGGCCACGGCACATGTCCGACCACTCGACCTCGCCGGTGCGCGGGTTGAGGTTGTCGTAGGCGGTCAGTGCACCGGCGCCGATCTCCGTGGCCTCGTCCGAGTCGGGGTCGATGTTGCCCTTGTCGGCGACGAGCTCCAGCTTGAAGGGCTCGTTCGCCAGCTCCTCGGCGGCGGCCTCGGTGGAGGCGTAGGTGCGGCGCACGAACTTCTGGCCCGACTTGATGATCTTCTTCATCCGCTTCTCGATCGTCCTGAGATCCTCCGGGGTGAAGGGCTCGGCGACCTGGAAGTCGTAGTAGAAGCCGTTGTCGATGGCCGGGCCGATGCCCAGCTTCGTGCCCGGGAACTCGGCCTGGACGGCCTGGGCCAGCACGTGGGCGCAGGAGTGGCGGATCACGGAGCGGCCGGCCTCGGAGCTGGCCGGGACGGGCGTGAACTCGGCGTCGGTCTCCGGGGTGTGGGACAGGTCGCGGAGGTTGCCCTCGGCGTCCTGGACCACGACGATCGCGTCCGGGCCCTTGTTCGGCAGATCCAGCTCCCGCATCGCGGTGCCGACGGGAGTGCCGGCCGGGACCGTGAAGGACGGGAAAGCGGGGGCGGTGGTGTTCACCATGAGTGTGCTGCGCTCCTTAACTTGCGCTCGCGCAGGCGGCGGCATACCTGGCCGCTGCCTGCTTGTCTCTGACGGGCACGGCTGCGATCCCCCACCGGTGTGCAGGGCGCAGACGCTTCGCGCAACATACTACCCCGCGGGGTGGCCGCGGCCCGCAGTGGCGGTGCGGGGAAACGTCGGAGGACGGAAGACGCGGCACGGGGACCACCACAGTGCCCGTGCCGCGTCCGGTGTGCGCGGCGTCGTCACGCCTCCAGCAGGCGCTGCCCCCAGTAGGCGTCGCCGGTGGAACCGTCGGCGCTGGTGCCCGGCGGCATCCAGTACACCGCGGAACCGATGTGGGTGATCCACTCGTTCATGCGGTCGGCCTCGTCGAGACGCTGCTGGATCGGGTCGTACTGCGTGACCGGGTCCTTCTGGTAGCAGATGAACACCAGGCCCGAGTTGGACAGCTGCTCGCTGCCCGGCTCCGGGGCGATGTCGTAGTTGTAGGGGCGGCGGAGGATGCGCTGCTCCGGGTGACCGTCGGCCGGCTTGGCGCGGAAGACGTGGCTCTGGTGGTCGATGACCGGCAGGCCGAACTTGTCGGTGGCCTCGAAGTCGGGCTCGTCGAACTCGTTCTCACCGGTCAGCGGGGCACCGTTGTCGAGGGTGCGGCCCAGGGCCTCCTCGCGGGAGGGACGGTCGAGCATCTCCCACGTGTCCATGTTCATGTTGATGCGGCGCAGGACCATCGAGGTGGAGCCCTGCATCCACTCCGGGGTGTCGTCCCCGATCCACACCTGCTCGTCGAACTGCTCCTCCTCGCGGGGGTTGACGGTTCCGTCGACCTGGCCGAAGAGGTTGCGCGGGGTCTCGCCCGGGGTGTGGGCACCGTCGGCGCGCAGGAAGCCCTGCTGCATCCAGTGCACCCGCGCGTAGTCCATGCCGGACCGCACGAGGTGGCGCGTGGCATGGGAGAGCATCGTCGGGTCGTCGGAGCAGACCTGGATGACCAGGTCGGTCTGCCCCCACTTCTCGTCGAGCTGGTCCAGCTTGTACTCGGGAAGCGGGCGCAGCCAGTCCGGCCGCTTGTCGACGGCGTCGATCACCTCGAACACGCGCGGCCCGAAGCCGCACGTGACGGTGAGGTTCGCGGGCGCGACCACCAGCTCCGGCTCCAGGCTGCCCAGCGGGGTCTCACCGGTGCACAGGCGCCGAGAGTCCTCCGACCAGGACGTCATGAGACGGGAGACCGCCCCCCGGTCCACCCCGTCGACGAAGTTGAAGCCGATGAGGTTGAGGTTGGCCTGGGCCGGGGTGGCGATACCCGCCTGATGCTCACCGTCGAAGGGGACGATGGCGTCATAGAGCCGGGGGGTGTCGCCCGCCGGGTCCGGTGACTCCTGCTGCGCCATGGGGTTGGTGGTCGCGGCGGGATCGGATTCCCCGGTGGAGCAGGCCGCGAGGGCCGCGCCACCGGCGGTCACCGACAGTCCGGTGAGGAATCCACGGCGGGTCAGAGGGAACATTGCGCTGGTGTCACTTCCTTCAGGATGGTGCGGGGGTGCTTAGTGGGGCATCTCGGCGGACTCGTCGGCGCCACCGTGGTTCTCACCCATCTGGTGGCCCTGGAGGGAGCCGTCGGCACCGTAGCTCTCCTCGCCGGAGGCGATGGTGCGGACCGGCAGGTCCTTGACCTCCTGCGTGGAGCCGTCACCGAACTCGAGGACGATGTCGATGGTGTCGCCGGCCTCGATCGGCTCGGTGTAGTCCATGAGCATCATGTGGTCGCCGCCCGGCTTGAGCTCGTACTCCTCGCCGGCGGGCAGGACGAAGCCGCCCGGCTTCATCTGCATGACACCGTCGACGACCTCGTGCAGCTCGTGGGTCGGGACGTCGAGGTTGGAGGTGAAGCCGACGACGTTGATGTCCTCGTCGCTGTTGTTGGTGAAGATGCCGAAGATGCCGGTCATGTCCTTCTCGGCGGGCTTGGCCTTGACGAAGCCCTCGGTGAAGGTGACCCATTCAGCGTTCTCGCCCTCGGCGGTGGCGTCGGTGGCGTCGGCTGCGGCGGTGGTCTCGGTGGCGGTTGCCGTGCCGGTGGTGGTGGCGTCATCACCGTTGTCGGTGCAGCCCACGAGGGTCAGGGCGGAGACGACGAGAACGGACAGTGCGATACGGCCTCGGGTGAACATTTCTACTCCTGTGTGTTGTGTCGTCCCCGGGCGAGCATCATGACGATGACGCCGAGGATGGCGAGTATGCCCACGCCTGCCAGGATCCACACGAGCGGACCCTGCAGCATTCCGGCCTCCGTGTCCGCGCTTTGCGACGTCCCGTCGTCGACGGTCGTCGTTTCAGGCGCGGAGTCGGTGGCACCGGACTCCCGCTCGCCGGCCACCGTGAAGGTGGTCATGCCGCGGGTGGAGTGACCGTCGGAGGACGTGATCTGGAAGCCGATGCGGTAATCACCGGCGCCCGGGTCGACGTCCTCCGGGACCTCGATACTCACCATGCGACCGTCGATGGTCGGCGGGCCGGAGAAGAGGATCTCCCCGGAGTCGATGTCCGAGATGGCGAACGTGTTGAAGTCTTCCTTCACGTAGCCGGAGAACTCCAGCTCGATGATCTCCGGGAACTCCTGCACGACCTCCTCATTGGCGGGGTTGCCGCCGATGACGACGTCGTGGGCCGAGGCCACCGGGGACGCCAGCGCCAGGGCGGCGACCGCTGCTACGATCGCCGTGACACGGGTGCGGGGCTGCGACACGGGGAGATTCACCTTCGCTTCTCTTCGGATCCGGGAATGTTGTCAGGGACATACGATACCCGCACCGTGCGGGCATCAATAGAGCTGTCGCTGTGGTGGCGGACATAGTTCCCGGGCCCGTTCCCGGGGCCGGGAATTTCATTCAATTCCACAGAACGTTGCTGCGTCATACAAGGCTGCGGCCAGCGAGTTTATTCCCCACCAGCGGAAACTGTGATCCGAGGCACGTTGCTCCAACTTCTGACGGATACCTATGCCCTACGTGGGTATGATTGACATCTCAATCCTTCGATGGACCGGAAATGCGGAAGGCCCCATCCCGAACGTGGGATGGGGCCTGGTTGTGGTCCTAGCTGGGTTCGAACCAGCGACCTTTCCGGTGTGAACGGAACGCTCTTCCACTGAGCCATAGGACCGTGTGCGTTAAGAAACCTTACACACAGCCGCCCGATTCGACCTAATCCCCAGGTCAGCCACCTCTTCCACCGGGCCGCGGTCCAGTGAATGACAGGGATGTCATTCAGCGCCGGGGAAGTGCGCCGTTTTCC
>DGYFI06203__coassemble_1990_pt1 | contig 10874 bp, 9 predicted proteins | sample DGYFI06203__metabat2_high_PE_041 | metagenome-assembled genome bin DGYFI06203 | reverse complement strand
GGGCAGAGCCCGACGAGCACGGCCGGGGCGGGACGCACGCCGCTGCCGGGTGGTATGCAGGCCACGGGCGGTGTCGGGCCGGTGGGTTCGGCTGCGGCGGCTGGCCGGCCGGGGGTCGGACGGCTGTCAGGCGGAGCGCAGGCCGCCGCCGGCCTGCCGAACGGGGTGGCCGGCACCCGCCTGCCGGGCGGCGCACCGGCCGCCGGAATGGCGACTGGGGCGGTGGGCACGGCGGCGTCGAAAAGCGGTGGTGGAACGGCACCCCGCGGGATGATGCCGATGATGGGTGCGCCGATGGCCGGGCAGGCGCAGGGCAAGCAGTCGAAGGTGAAGTCGGTGACCTCGGCGGTGGAGGAGGAGACCAACGTCGCGGCGCTGCTCGGGGAGCGACCGGCCGTGGTGCCGGGAGTGATCGGGGCGTGGGCGCGCGGTTGACCTCGATAAACGGGCATTAGGGCAGGGAGGGGGTCCTGGGTAGGGTGGGGGCATGACTCACGACGTTGAACTGGTGGTCCTGGCCGACGAGCACGGTGAGGCCACCGGTACCGCGCCGAAGGCCACCATCCACACCGCGGACACCCCCCTGCACCTCGCCTTCTCCTGCTGGCTGCTCGACGCGCAGGGGCGGCTGCTCATGACCCGCCGCGCCCTGTCGAAGAAGACGTGGCCGGGCGTGTGGACCAACAGCTTCTGCGGGCACCCCGGCCCCGGGGAAACCAACGAGGACGCCGTTGCCCGCCGCAGCGTCGAGGAGCTCGGATTCGCGCCGGGCGTGGTCACCGACATCACGGTGGTGGTGCCGGAGTTCCGCTACCGGGCGGTGGACTCGAGCGGGATCGTCGAGAACGAGTTCTGCCCGGTGTTCGTCGCCCGCCTGCGGGAGGGGGCTCAGCCCGCGCCGCAGGAGGATGAGATCGACTCCCTGGCCTGGGTGGACCCGCGCGACCTCATCGCAGCGGCCGACGCCGCCCCCTTCGCGTTCAGCCCCTGGCTCGTCGAGGAGCTCAGTGACCGGCGACTGCGGGACGCGCTACTGCGCTGACCGGAGGAACTGCGACGGGGACATGGTGTCCCGGGTGGGCAGCGCGTTGTCGCGGAACCAGTCGAGGAACTCGAATGGCAGCTCCGGGCGGCCGTCGGGGCGGGACGAGTGGTCCGCGGCCTCCTCGCAGGCGCGGTCCAGGACGAAGGAACTGAACAGGGCGGTCATCATCGGATCGCCGTAGCCCTCGAAAATGGCGGCCATCGCCTTGATGCACCACATCTTGTTGCCCTCGCACGCCCAGAACAGAGAGCGCTGCAGCGTCGCCAGGTCCTCCAGCGGGGAACCCAGGCGGGCGCGTTCCTCCATGGGGAGGCGGACGTCGCCGGCCCAGCCGCCGATGACCCACCGCTCGTCCTCGTCCAGCCACATCTGGCGGAGGTTGACATTGCCGTGGATGCGGTGGATGAGCACCTCGCCCCGGATGCTGCGGTACCAGTCCCGGATCCAGGGGGCGTACTCCGACAGGCGGGGAGTGGCGTCGGTGAACGCGTTGAGGCGCTCCTCCAGACGTCCCGTGACGGTCTCGGCGGGGGCCCACTCGTAGGGGAAGGCCATGAGGAAAGAATCGTGGATGAAACGCAGCGTCTGCCCCAGATCGAGGCCCTGGGAGTGGGTGAAGACCTGCGCGGCGATACCCATCCTGGTGTACTCGAGGGCGTTCATGCCGGTGGGCAGGCGGCGAACCGAACCGAGGATGTAGCGCTTGCCGTCGTGCTCGAAGTCGATGTGGGCCACGAGCTCGGGGGAGAAGCGCCCGGTGATGGTCCGGAGCATCTCCACCTCCACCGGGATGCCCGGCCACACGTGGCGGTAGATGGTGAGCACGTAGGTCTCACCGTCGCCGGCCCCGAGATAGAGGTCGACCCGGTAGTCGGTGCGGGTGTGGCGCACGTAGGAGAGGTTCTCGGGGATGCTGCCCATGAACACACCGGCACCGATACCGTCGCCGCTGGTGAGGTGGTCGCACAACAGCTCACCGGAGGCCAGGGCTCCGGACCGCAAGAAGGCACCGTCGTCGTCCAGGAGATACTGGTAGATCGAGTCGTCCTCGGGATCGTCGTTGGTGAAGATGACGTGATGGCCGCCGGGGATCGGTGCAGAGGTGAGGCGGATGAGGTCGCCGAAATCGGGAATGGCGTCACCGTACGCCGTCAGCGATGCGTGCTCTCCCACCTCACCGGCCCTTCCGTGAAAGCTTCCCGCACCATCCGGAGCGGATCATCCGTCAAACGTGTGTTTGCCGTGTCGAGTGTGATTTCCCGGGTCCGGCGTCCTGTCCGCTCATCGTAGTCGGGCCAGTCTGGGGTGATCCCGTGGGCGAAGTCCACGAGCAGGTCGCGGACGGGGTGGGACCCGGCGTCGGTGACCCCGAACATGGGGGAGATCTCCGCGCAGTGCAGAGCCGGACCGTGGTCGGCGGTGAACTCCACCATCCACACCGGGCCCGGGACCTCGTCCCCGGCCTGGGAGACCCAGCGGCGGTTGGCGGCGTCACCGATGAGACGGCCCATGGGGCGGGCCGGGTCGATCGCCACGGCGGCGCGCAGGTAGTCGGCGACGGAGCCCCGCACGCCCATGCGCCGGGCGAGCAGGCGCACCATCGACCGGCCCCAGCCCCGGGCGTCGACCTTGCGTCCGGCGGGCATCTCGTAGTGTTCGTCGCGGGTGCTGGTGAGCAGAAGCGGCATGTCGGAGAGTTCCGCGCCGTCGAATCCCGTCGGGCCGAGCGCCATGTCCAGGCCGTGGATGCCGCGGAAGCGGGCGTACGCCTTGCGCAGGACCTCCGGTTTCTCCTCCGCGAGTCGGGTCAGCTCCGCGCGGGTGACGGGCCTGCCCAGGACCATGCGCAGCGAACCCTTGCGACGTTCGAAGCTTTCCCGGGGGAAGCACGGGGACATGGCGACCACCCGTCGAAAAGCGCCCCGGTAGTGGTCGCGGCGCATGAGCCACAGCGCGACGGTGGCGCCGGCGGACTGGCCGAGGAGGGTGACGTTGGTGGGGTCCCCGCCGAAGGACTCGATGTTGCGCTGCACCCACTCCAGCCCCAGCTGGCAGTCGTCGATGCCGCGGAAGTGGTCCGGCTCATCGTCGTGGAAACGGGCGAAGCCCTGCAGCTTCGTACGGTAGCCGATGTGGACGGTGATGATGCCGTCGCGGGCGTTGGCGGCCCCGTCGGCGCGGCGGTCCCCGTGGGTGCCGTGCTCGAAGCGGCCACCGTGGATGTAGACCACCACGGGCAGGTCGGACAGCTCCCGCGCATCGGACGGGGTGACGACGGACAGGGCGATGGTGTCGGGGCGGTAGACCGTGGCGTCGACCAGCCGACGGTCGGTGAGCCGCTCTGCGTCCTCGAACGGGCCCGGGATGCGGGAGTAGGGGATCGAGTGGAAACGGTTGATCTCCCCGTCACTGACCCCGGTGATCTTGCCGGCGGGGCAGGTGACGGTCACACGCGCGTGGTCGGTCATGCGTCCAACGGTACTAGGCTCGTCGGACATGACCTCGAATCCGTTGCTCACCCCGTCCGCTCTGCCCTACGAACTCCCGGACTTCCGGGAGATCCGCCTCGAGCACGCCGTTGCGGCGATCGACACCGCGCTGGAGGAGCAGCGCGCCGAGATCGCCGCCATCGCCACCAACGGGGACGCCCCCACCTGGGAGAACACGGTCGAGGCCCTGGAGACCTCCGGCGCCACCCTCGACCGGGTCACGTCGTGGCTGTTCAACCTGCAGGGCACCGACTCGACGGAGGAGATGGATGCCGCGATCTCCCGTATCGTCCCGCAGCTGTCGGCGCACTCCGACGCGATCTACCAGAATGAGGCCCTCTACCAGCGGCTTCTCGACGTCCCCGTCCCCGACGACGCCGAGTCCGCCCGCCTCCACGACCTCCTCGTCCGCCGCTTCACCCGCCGCGGCGCGGACCTCGACGCCGCGGGCAAGCAGCGCCTCGCGGAGATCAACCAGCGCCTGAGCACCCTGTCCGAGTCCTTCGGACGGCAGCTCCTCGCCGACACCCGCGATCTTGCCGTGCTCTTCGACGACCCCGCCCATCTCGCCGGCCTCAGTCAGGCGCGTATCGACGCCGCCCGCGCCGCCGCCGAGGCCGCCGGACAGGAGGGCTGGCTCATCCCCATCGAGCTGCCCACCGTCCAGTCCGACCAGCTCATCCTCGAGCACCCCGCGGCCCGCGCCCGCCTCTACGAGGCCTCCCAGCGCCGCGGCGTCGACTCCAACCGCGACAACCTCCTCGAGCAGGTCCGCCTGCGCGCCGAGCGGGCCCGCCTGCTGGGTTTCGACACCCACGCCGACTACGTCATCGCCGAGGAGACCGCCGGCACTGCCGACGCCGCCCGCCAGCTGCTCTTCGACCTCGCCCCGGCCGCCGCCGCCAACGCCGATGCCGAGCGCAAACTCGCCGGGGAACTCGCCGACACCGAGCTGTCCGCCGCCGACTGGCCCTACTGGCAGTCCCAGGTCCGCGAGCGCGACTACTCCCTCGACGAGGAGGAGCTGTCGCGGTACTTCCCGCTGCGCCAGGTGCTCGTCGACGGTGTGTTCCACGCCGCGCACCTGCTCTACGGCATCACCGTCGAGGCACGGGAGGACCTGCACGGGTACTCCGCGGGCGTCGACGTGTGGGAGGTCCGCGACGCCGACGGCACCGGCCTCGGCCTGCTGCTCACCGACTACCGGGCGCGCCCCTCCAAGCGCGGCGGCGCATGGATGAGCTCCTTCGTCGGGCAGTCCGGCCTGCAGCAGCGACGCCCCGTCGTGGTCAACGTCATGTCCATCACCCACCCCGTCGACGGTTCCGAGCCGCTACTCACCATCGACCAGGTGACCACCCTCTTCCACGAGTTCGGGCACGCCCTCCACGGCCTGCTCTCCGACGTGCGCTACCCGACACTCGCCGGCACCAACGTCCCCCGCGACTGGGTGGAGTTCCCCTCCCAGATCAACGAGAACTGGGCCTTCGACCCGGACATCGCCCGCCATTACGCCCGCCACGTCGACACCGGCGAGGTCATCCCGCAGGAGCTTCTCGACGCCGTCATCGACGCCCGCCAGTTCGGGCAGGGCTTCGCCACCTCCGAGTACCTCGCCGCCGCCATCATCGACCTGGCCTGGCACTCGCTCACCCCGGAGCAGGCGGCCGCGGTGACGTCGATAAGCGAGTTCGAGCAGGCCGCCCTCGAGGAGGCGGGCCTCGTCGTCGACGAGCTCGCCCCGCGCTACCGCTCCACCTACTTCAACCACATCTTCGGCGGCGGCTACTCCGCCGGCTACTACTCCTACCTGTGGGCCGAGGCGCTCGACGCCGACGGCTTCGACTGGTTCCGTCAGGCCGGCGACCTGCGTGACGCCGGCGAGAAGTTCCGCGAGCACATCCTCTCCCGCGGCGCGTCGCTGGACTACACCGATGCTTTCCGACGCCTCCGCGGACGCGACAAGGACGTCACCCCGCTGCTGCGACGTCGTGGACTCGCCGGAGTCGACCTGGGGTAGATTGATCCCACATGGACGCCGTCACCCAGTTTCTGCTCAGCGCCCCCCTGTGGCTGCAGATCCCTCTGCTGATGGCTGTCGCTGTTCCGCTGGCCACGGTGGGTGCGGTCGCGCTGGTGCGCATCGTCGACACCGTGTCGCTGGCGGCGGAGCGGGCCTGGCGGGCGACCGTCGGCGACAACTGACACGCACACGAAGGAGAACCATGGCCAACCCCGAGGAACTGCGCAAAGAGGACCAGAAGCTGCCCAAGGCCAAGCGCAAGTACCCGCAGTCGCGGGTGACTCAATCGCTGTGGGTGCTGCTGGCCATCGTGCTCATCGCCTGGCTGATCAGCCTGCTCTAGAGGCGACCGGCAGCCGGCTAACGCTCGCTGGCCTTGGCGATCCGGTGGAAGAGCTCCACGCCGGCGAGATCCTCGATGAGGACCGGGGTGCCCGCGGCGTCGCACAGCGGGATGCACCAGTTGGGGTACTGGTCCTTGGTGGTGCCGGGCTGATTCTGCGCCCGGACGTCACCGACCATGTCGACGAGGGAGATGCACGTCAGCGCCGAGGGGGTGCCGGCGATGAAGCGGTGGATACCCTCCATGAGCTCCGGGGTGCTGCCGCGCTCGGAGCGCTCCAGACCCGCGAACTCCGTGTCGGCCAGCTCGGTGCCCTCGAAGCAGCCGGTCTCGCGGATGCGGTCGAGCACCTCCGCCTGCCACTCGAGATCCTCGGTGTCCTCGTCGGCGGCGTCACGGGTGAACAGACCCAGGCGGTCACGCAACTTAATGTGCTCGCCCGCCAGGTACCCGGCGGTCGGCGGCAGATCGTGCGTGGTCACCGAACTCAGCGCCAGCTGACGGTACTCGTGCTGCAGGCGCGGGCCCTCGACGGTGGGGGAGCCCTCGAACCACAGGATCGACGTGCCCATGACACCCTTGTCGGCCAGGACGTCCTGCACCCAGGCCTCGAACGTGCCCAGGTCCTCGCCGACGACGACGGCACCGGCGCGCTCGGCCTCGAGCGCCAGGATGCCCACGAGTGCCTCGTGGTCGAAGTGGACGTAGGTGCCGGTGGTCGGCGGCTGCATGCGCGGCATGACGAACAGGCGGAACAGGCCGAGGACGTGGTCGACGCGGATGCCGCCGGAGTGGCGCAGCACCGTCGTCAGCAGGTTGCGCCACGGCAGGTAACCCGCCTCGGCGAGCTTGCCCGGGTGCCACGGCGGCTGGGACCAGTCCTGGCCCTGCTGGTTGTAGCCGTCCGGCGGGGCACCGACGGAGACGTCCGGGGCGAGCCACGGCGCGAGGTTGTGGGCGTCGGCGCCACCGGGGTGCACGCCGACGGCGAGGTCAGCCATGATGCCGATCTTCATGCCTGCGGCCTTCGCGCGGGCCTGGGCGGCGGCGAGCTGCTCGTCGCACAGGAACTGCAGCCACATGTAGAAGTTGATGGCCTCGTCCATGCCCGGGGCGATGCCGTGGGCCCGCTGGTCGTGGATCTGCTCGTACTCGCGCTGGGCACACCAGGCGGCGAAGTCGACCAGGCCCTGGCCCTCACGCTCGATGTAGGCGCGGAACGCGGCCTCGCGCTCCGGGGTGCGGCCGTGGTGGTGCATCTCGTGGAGCACGTCGAGCTTGGCCTGGTAGACGGGGTTGCGCTCGATGATGTCGTCGGAGCGGTTCATCTCCTGCAGCTCGGCGGCGAGCTCGAGGATGTCGGCGCGGGTGTCCTCGTCGAGCTGCGCCATCTCCGGGATGTCCTCGATGCGCAGGTAGATCGGGTTGATGAAGCGACGGGTCGTCGGCAGGTAGGGGGAATCCTCCGCCGGCGGGAAGGGCTCCGCCGCGTGCATGGGGTTGACCAGCAGGAAGTCGGCGCCGGCCTTGGTCGCCAGCACCTCCGCCAGCTGACCCATGTCGTGGAAGTCGCCGAGGCCCCAGGACTTCTCGGAACGCACCGAGTACATCTGGGCCATGACACCCGTCACCGGCTTCTCGACGTAGCGGTCCGTCGTGGACAGGCGGGACGGGGTGATGATGAGTGCACACTCGTGGCGCGCGTCGTTCGACACCAGCTCGATGCGGTGCCAGCCCAGAGGCAGGTCACCCGGGATGCGGAAGGTCGCCTCGCCCCACGCCTGGCCGTCGACGGTGACCGGCGGGTTCCAGTTCTCCTCCTGGTGGGCCGGGCGCTCGGAGCCGTCCTCGAGGAGGATGCGCACCTCCGCCGGGGCACCGTCGTGCACGTGGACGTTGAAGGTGCGGGAATCCCCGGCGACGGCGACGACGCTGGCCGGCAGCGGACGGATCGCCTCCGCCAGGCGGTGGGCCTCCAGGGCGGCGGCGAGGTCGGCCTCCGCGGGGGCGTCGGCAAGCTCGACACCGAGAGCACGCAGCGTCTTCAGCAGCGTGTCATCGGTGACGACGATCTCCTCCCCGTCACTGGCGGTGTAGCGCGTGGCGACGCCGTGGGCGTCCGCGAGTTCTCTCAGCACGTCCTGGTAAGTCACACCCGACATACTGCCACCTTGCTGCCCGATCCGCTGTAAGTCGCGGGGTGTGGCCGACATCCGGCGTGCCCGCAGGGGTAGCGTTGTGAGGAAACCGTCATGTATCCCGAAGCGAGAGGACGCCCCCGTGCAGGAGTTCCACACCCCGGCCGACTACGAGATCGCCCCCGGCGAAACCTGCCTGACCGCCATGCTGGACACGGCCCGCCGCTACCCGCACGGCGTGATGTTCACCCGCCCCGCCAACTTCGAGTGGGTCAACGTCACCTCCGCTGAGTTCGTCTCCGAGGTGTACGAGGTGGCCAAGGGCCTGGTGGCCTCCGGCGTGCAGCCTGGTGACCGCGTCGCCCTCATCTCCTCCACCCGCTACGAGTGGTCGCTGTTCGACTTCGCCATCTGGGCCGCCGGTGCCGTGAGCGTCCCGGTCTACCCGTCGTCCTCCCTGTCGCAGATGCAGTGGATCATCGAGGACTCCGGCGCCGTGCTCGCCGTCACCGAGACCCGCGACCACACCGAGCTCATCTCCCACCTCGTCCTCACCGAGGACGGCTCCCCGCGCCTGCAGGGGTCCCCCTCCCAGCTGCGGCGCGTTGTGGAGATCAACTCCTCCGCCGTGGCCACCCTCCGCTTCGAGGGCCGCGAGATCCCCTCCGAGGAGATCGACTCCCGTATCGCCCACACCTCCACCGACGACCTCGCGTCTCTGGTCTACACCTCCGGCACCACCGGCCAGCCCAAAGGTTGCAGGCTCACCCACCGCAACTGGCTCGCCGAGGTCCGCGGCCTGCTCAGCCACCCCATCGGTGCCATCGCCGTGCCGGGCACCCGCGTGCTCACCTTCCTGCCCATGGCGCACGTCCTCTCCCGCGCCGTGTCCCTGGCCGTGGTCATCGGCGGCGCCACCCAGAACCACTGGTCGGACTTTTCCACCCTGTCCGTCGAGTTCGCCCGCTCCCGCCCGAACCTCATTCTCGGTGTCCCGCGCGTGTTCGAGAAGGTGCGCAACTCCGCCGCCGCCAACGCCGCCGACGGTGGGCCGGTGAAGGAGCGTATCTTCGCCGGCGCGGAGAAGACCGCCATCGAGTACTCCCGTGCCCTCGACACCCCGGAGGGCCCGTCCCGGGCGTTGACCGCCAAGCGCAAGGTCTTCGACAAGCTCGTCTACTCCAAGATCCGCTCCGCCATCGGCGACTCCGTGAAGTACTGCATCACCGGTGGCTCCGCCATGAGTCACGAGCTGCTGCATTTCTTCCGTGGTATCGGGGTGCCCGTCTACGAGGGCTACGGCCTCACCGAGACCGCTGCCGCGGCCGCCGTCGACTTCGACGACCAGAAGATCGGCACCGTCGGTCGCCCGCTGGGTGGTGTCACCGTCCGCATCAACGACGAAGGAGAGATCCTGCTCAAGGGCCCGGTCCTCTTCGACGGCTACTGGAAGGACGACGCGGCCACCGCCGAGTCCATGGAGGGTGAGTGGTACAACACAGGTGATCTCGGCGAGCTGCTCCAGTCCGGTCACCTCGTCATCACCGGCCGCAAGAAGGATCTCATCGTCACCGCCGGCGGAAAGAACGTCTCGCCCGGTCCCATGGAGGACTCTCTGCGCGCCCACCCGCTGATCTCCCAGGTGATGGTCGTCGGCGACGGCAAGCCCTTCGTCGGCCTGCTGGTCACCCTCGACGAGGACGCGCTCAACCGCTGGAAGCTCAACCACAACATCGACGAGGACACCTCCGTCCAGGACCTGGCCACCAACCCGGCCCTGCGCGCGGAGATCCAGGACGCCGTCAACACCGTCAACGCCACCGTCTCCCAGGCGGAGGGCATCCGGAAGTTCTACATCCTCGACCGTGACCTCACAGAGGAGGAGAACGAGCTCACCCCGACGATGAAGGTCAAGCGCAACGTCGTCGCCCAGCGCTACGCCGACGCGATCAGCCACCTGTACAAGCGCTGATCCGGGGTTTTGCCCCCGCCCCCGCCCCCTCTGGCTCGGCCACCCGCCGGACAGGGGTGCTCACGGGGGACAACTGCAGTGCACGGCGAGTCCTCCCGGACTGTGAACGATTCTCGCCTAGAGTCAGCCTCGATTCAGGAAACAGACAGGGGGTAGCCCACGATGCAGAAGATCGCCGCCGAGCTGCGCCATCGCGAGCTCACCCAGGAGATCTACAACATCGGTGACGAGGTCGCCGAGTACATCGAACACCTCCTGCAGGCCATCCGTGACTGGGACGGGGAACTCACCGTCGACTGCCTCGCGGAGTTCGAGGAGATCCTCGCCGACGCCCGCCGCGACTCCCGCCGAATCATCGGCGAGCTCCTCGGTCTGCGTCAGGCACTGACCTCCGGACTGCGCTCCGGGGTGCTCTCCGCCGCGGCGTCGCGCTCCTCGCAGCTGGTCGAACCTGAGCTTCTCGACGCCGCCTCCCTCGAGGAGCTGTTCACCTTCGCGGAGATCGACGCCCGCACCGCGCTGGTCGTCGAGCACCTGGAGGAGATCGTCGAGTGGGTGCTGGCCCAGACGGACATGGTCGCCCACAATCTCGACGCGGTGAGCCTGCCTCACCTCTACGCCCGCGTCGGCACGCATGTCACCACCGCCGTCGACGGTTGGCTGACGACCGTCGCCCACGCCTACCCGGCGCACGCCCGCTCCATGCGCGGCGCGCACCCGCCGGAGTTCCTCGCGGAGCGTGCGCGTATAGACGCCATCGTCGCCCGCGTCGCCGCCAAACGTGCCCGCCGCGGGGCCGCCAGCTAACCTGGTCGGAATGTTCGGCGTCTACGTCCACGTCCCCTTCTGCAGCACCCGCTGCGG
>DGYFI06203__coassemble_1956_pt1 | contig 11197 bp, 11 predicted proteins | sample DGYFI06203__metabat2_high_PE_041 | metagenome-assembled genome bin DGYFI06203 | reverse complement strand
CAACACGAACCCGGGCATGTTCAACGGTGTCTTCGGCATCTCCGGCTGCTACTCCCCCATGAGCCCGGTGGGCCGCCAGATGGCCAGCTTCGTCGTCACCTCCCGCGGTGGCGTGCTGGAGAACATGTGGGGCCCCTATGGTTCCGAGGAGTGGATCCGCCACGACGCCGCCCTCGACCCGTCCGGCCTCGCCGACCAGGCGGTGTACCTCTCCGCCGCCGACGGCACCTTCACCGAGGAGGAGCAGGCCTTCTACGACAATTACGAGATCACCTCCCTCGCCGTCGGTGGCCTCCTGGAGCGCGGCGTGCTCACCTGCACCCGGGAGCTCGACGACGCCATGCAGGCCGCCGGCATGGACCACCACGTGGTCAACTACAAGGAGGGTGGCGCCCACAACTGGATCCAGTTCAACCAGGAGCTCCAGCCCGCGTGGGACCACATCAAGCCCGCGCTGACCGACTGATGCGGCTGAACCGGCGCTAGAGTGACGCTTATGTCACGATATCCACTCAAGCCCCTCGCCATTGCTGCCACCACAGCTCTGGCGGCGGGGCTGAGTCCTGTCGCGTACGCCGGCAGCGTCCTGGAACGCGCCGTGGTCAGTTCCAACGCGGATCCGACCTCCTCCGGCGACGCCATCACCGACACCCTCGACCTGCTCAACAGCCTGGGTTCCGCCGAGGTCCCCGTGAGCAGCCGACCGGGCAGCAGCGTCGGCGGCCACCGGATCGACCACTCGATCACGGAGGCAGCGATCGTCGACAAGCAGGTCGAGAGCGACCGGGTGGAGCGGTGGACCGTCGCCTCCCCGGCGATGAAACGCACCGTCGAGGTCCAGATCTGGCGGGCGGCCGACCGCTCCGCCCCCGCCCCCATGCTCTACCTCCTCGACGGTGTCGGTGCCCCGCGCACCTCCTGGTGGTTGGGCCCCGGCACCGCCCCCGAGGTGTTCGCAGACGAGAACGTCACCCTCGTCATGCCCACCGATGCCGAGGCCTCCATGTACGCGGACTGGCTGCGCGACGACCCGCGCCTCGGCCGCCACCAGTGGGAGACGTTCATCACCACCGAACTCGCCCCGCTTCTCGACGCCGCCCCCGAGCTCAACTTCAACGGTCACCGCGCCATCGGCGGCCTGTCGATGGGGGCCACCGGTGCGGTCCACATCGCCAACCGCCACCCCGAGCTTTTCGACGCCACCTTCGGAATCTCCGGCTGCTACTCCCCCATGGATCCCCTCGGCCGGCAGAACGCCCACCTCACCGTCACCACCCGGGGCGGCGACGTCGACAACCTCTACGGCCCCTACGGCGGGGAACGCTGGACCTGGCACGACACCGTCGGCCACCCCGACGGCCTCCGCGGTCAGCGTGTCTACCTGTCGGCCGCCACCGGCGTCTTCGCCGAGGACGACCTGGAGAACTACGCCCGTGCCGGCTGGTTCGACATGTCCTCCGGCGCAGTCCTCGAGCGTGCCTCCCTCGACTGCACCCGCCTGCTGGAGGACGCCCTCGGCGACGCCCCGGGGCTCAAGGTCGCCTACGACGAGGTGGGCACCCACGACTGGCACACCTTCAACAAGCACCTGCGCCCGGCCTGGGAGCACATCAGGCCGGCCCTGGGGGTCTCTACTCCGGCAGCGCCTTGAGCGTCTCGCTCGGGGTCTGCCCGAAGCGGCGTCGATAAGCGGAGGAAAAACGCCCCAGATGGGAAACTCCCCAGCTCAGGGCGATGTCGGTGACGGTGACGCCGGTGCGCGGATCCGCGGCGACGAGCTCGTCGTGGATGACCGAGAGGCGGATGCCGCGCAGGTACTCGACCGGGCCGACGCCGTACTGCTCCCGGAAATCACCCTGCAGGGTACGCACCCCACAGCCTGCGACCTGCGCGATCTCCCCCACCGTCCAGGGGCGGGCGGGATCGGACTCGAGGGCGTCGACGGCCCGACGGAGGCGCGCGGGGGTGGCGCGCGGACCGGTGGGACCGTGCTCGGCGAGGACGAGCGCCAGCCCGGAGGCGAGCGCCGCCGCCAGATTGCGGCGGAACATGGGGTGCCCGGCGAGCAGGCCCCCGGCCTCCGCCCCCTCGCAGCCGATCACGCTGTGGCAGATGTCCTGCCACTCACGGCCGGCGCCGGTGGTGAGGTCGACGATGGTCGGCGTGCTGGCGGTGGTCACGCCCGCGAGTTCCAGCTGGTGGCGCAGGTAGTCGGCGCCCATGCGGATACCCAGCATGGTCACCTCCGCGCCCCAGCGGGGGAACTCCACCGGGGTGTCCGGGGGACACACCACCGCCTGCCCGGTCGCCGCCAGGCCCGGGCCGCGGGTGCTGCGCACGCTCAGACGGCCGCGCAGGGGGATGTTCACCGCGAAGGCGTCGGGGTGTTCCGTCTCGACGGTAACCGCCGCCCCCCAGTTGAGTTTCACCAGGGAGACCTCGCCCAGATCGCGGCAGATGAGACCGCTCTCCCGAAGCAGCACCTGTGACTCCATCGTCACCGTGTGCGGGAAGTAGTGCTCCTCCGTGACCCGGGACAACTCCCGGAACGACCGCGGACGAGCATCGCAGTCCACCACAATATCTCTCCTCTACCTGCCTTGATTCGCATAGCGGACAACCGTGCGCGCAGTGGCTTTCCACTGTGATAAGGGTTCCCTACTCTCAGATTTGTGACCCCGATCATAAGCATAGTGAGCACCGAAAGGACACCCCCATGAGTGAATCAGTTTCCGAGGGCAGGAAACTCCGCAACGTCTTCGGGCAGTTCGCCAGCGGTGTCACCGTGGTCACCACCACCTCCGCGGACGGCACCCCGCACGGAGCCACGGTCACCGCCTTCACGTCCATCTCCCTGGAACCACGCCTGTGCCAGGTGACACTCACCCGCACCTCCAAGGCGTGTGCCATCCTCGCGGACAACACCTTCGCCGTGAACATCCTCGCCTCCAGCCAGGACGACATCGCCCTCCACTTCGCCGGACGCCCCCGCGAGGAACCCATCCGGTGGGGTGACCACGACGTCGCCCCGTCGCTGTGCGGCAACCTCGCCACCCTGTGGTGCCGGCCGTGGGCCCAGTTCGACGGCGGCGACCACATCATCTTCCTCGGCGAGATCGTCGACGCCGAGATCGCCGAGGACCGCGACCCCCTGCTCTTCTTCCGCTCCACCTTCCACGACATCGGCCCCACCTCCCACGACGGCCTGTGGAACCACAGCGGCGACGACCCCCTCACCGGCTGGTTCGGCGCCACCGCCGAACTGCGACCCATCAACTGACAAATCCCAGGAGACACCACCCATGAGCACCTTCGACGGCACCGCCAACCCGGCCGCCGACCACCCGTCCAACCAGAAGCAGAACTACGCCTCCCGCCCCATGACCGGCGACGAGTACATCGAGTCCCTCCGCGACGGCCGCGAGGTCTGGCTCCACGGCGACCGCGTCAAGGACGTCACCACCCACCCGGCGTTCCGCAACTCCATCCGCATGGTCGCCCGACTCTACGACGCGATGCACGAGGGCGAGCACGTCGACAAGCTCACCGTCCCCACGGACACCGGCAACGGCGGCGTCACCATGCCATTCTTCAAGGCCCCCAACACCACCGACGACCTCCTCCGGGAGCGCGACGCCATCGCCACGTGGGCGAAGCTCACCTACGGCTGGATGGGCCGCAGCCCCGACTACAAGGCCTCCTTCCTCGGTACCCTCCACGCCAACCGCGAGCTCTACGAGCCCTTCGGCGACAACGCGGAGCGCTGGTACCGCGAGTCCCAGGAGAAGGTCCTCTACTGGAACCACGCCATCATCAACCCGCCCGTCGACCGCCAGCTCCCGCCGGACGAGGTCGGCGACGTGTACATGAAGGTGGAGAAGGAGACAGACGCCGGCCTCATCGTCTCCGGAGCGAAGGTCGTCGCCACCGGCTCCGCCATCACGAACTACAACTTCATCGCCCACTACGGGCTGCCCATCAAGAAGAAGCAGTTCGCCCTCATCTGCACCGTCCCCATGGACGCCCCCGGCATCAAGCTCATCTCCCGCGCCTCCTACGCGCAGAACGCCGCCGTCACCGGTACCCCCTTCGACTACCCGCTGTCGAGCCGCATGGACGAGAACGACGCCATCTTCATCTTCGACAAGGTGCTCGTCCCCTGGGAGAACGTCTTCATGTACGGCGACGTCGAGAAGATCAACGCCTTCTTCCCCCAGTCCGGCTTCCTCCCCCGCTTCACCTTCCAGGGCTGCACCCGCCTGGCCGTCAAGCTCGACTTCATCGCCGGCCTGCTCATGAAGGCCCTCGACGCCACCGGCTCCGGTGGTTTCCGCGGCGTGGAAACCCGCGTCGGCGAGGTCCTCGGCTGGCGCAACCTCTTCTGGTCACTCACCGAATCCATGGCCCGGGATCCCGAGGAGTGGAAGAACGGCACCCTCCTGCCCAAGCTCGAGTACGGCCTGACCTATCGCATGTTCATGATCCAGGGCTACCCGCGCATCAAGGAGATCATCGAGCAGGACGTCGCCTCCGGCCTCATCTACCTGCCCAGCTCCTCCGTCGACTTCCAGACCCCCGAGATCCGCCCCTACCTGGACAAGTACGTCCGCGGCTCCGACGGCATCACCGCCGTCGACCGCGTCAAGGTGATGAAGGCCCTGTGGGACTCCATCGGCTCCGAGTTCGGCGGCCGCCACGAGCTCTACGAGCGCAACTACTCCGGCAACCACGAGAACGTCAAGCGTGAGCTGCTGCTCGCCGCCAACAACCGCGGCTCGGCCGCCGAGATGCGCGGCTTCGCCGAGCAGTTCATGTCCGAGTACGACCTCGACGGCTGGACCGTCCCCGACATGATCTCCGGAGCGGACGTCTACGCCTACGGCAAGTAGAAAAATGATGCTTATCGACGCTCGCGGGCGTCGATAAGCATCTTTTTCCTAGTCACTGTCCGTGGACAGCGCCGCGACGAAGGCCTCCTGCGGCACGGAGACGGAACCGATGTTCTTCATGCGCTTCTTACCGGCCTTCTGCTTCTCCAGGAGCTTGCGCTTACGGGAGATGTCACCGCCGTAGCACTTGGCCAGGACGTCCTTGCGCAGGGCACGGATGTTCTCACGCGCGATGACCTTGGAGCCGATGGCGGCCTGGACGGGCACCTCGAACTGCTGGCGCGGGATGAGCTCCTTGAGCTTCACCGTCATCTTGTTGCCGTACCACTGGGCGTTGTCCTTGTGGACGATCGCCGAGAAGGCGTCGACCGGCTCACCCTGCAGGAGGATGTCCACCTTGACCAGGTCCGCGGCCTGCTCGCCGGCCTCCTCGTAGTTGAGGGAGGCATACCCCTTGGTGCGGGACTTGAGCATGTCGAAGAAGTCGAAGATGATCTCACCCAGCGGCATGAGGTAGCGCAGCTCGACGCGGTCCTCCGACAGGTAGTCCATGTTCTTCATCTCGCCGCGCTTGGACTGGCACAGCTCCATGGTGGAGCCGACGAACTCACTCGGCACGATGATGGTGACGTTGACGATCGGCTCGTAGACCTCCTGCAGCTTGCCGCCCGGCCAGTCCGAAGGGTTGTGCACGTGGTGCTCGGTGCCGTCCTCGGCGATGACGCGGTAGTCCACCGACGGGGACGTGGAGATGAGGTCGAGGTCGAACTCGCGCTCCAGGCGGTCGCGGGTGATCTCCATGTGCAGCAGGCCGAGGAAGCCGCAGCGGAAACCGAAGCCCAGGGCCACGGAGGTCTCCGGCTCCCACGTCAGGGAGGCGTCGTTGAGCTGCAGCTTCTCCAGGGCCTCGCGCAGCGCCGGAAAATCGGCCTGGGAGATGGGGAACAGACCGGAGTAGACCATCGGCTTGGGCTCGGCGTAGCCCTGCAGCGGCTCCTCGGCGCCCTTCTCCGCCCAGGTGACGGTGTCACCGACCTTCGACTGGCGCACGTCCTTCACGCCGGTGATGAGGTAACCGACCTCGCCCGGGCCCAGGCCCGCGCACTTCTTCGGCGTGGGCGAGACGATGCCGATCTCCAGCAGCTCGTGGTTCGCGCCGGTGGACATCATCTTGAGGCGCTGACGCGGGGTGAGCTTGCCGTCCATCATGCGGATGTAGGTGACCACGCCGCGGTAGGTGTCGTAGACCGAGTCGAAGATCATGGCGCGCGCGGGGGCGTCCGCGCCGTGCTCCGAGGTCGGGGCCGGGATGAGCTCCGCCACCTTGTCCAGCAGCTCCGGCACACCCTGGCCCGTCTTGCCGGACACGCGCAGCACGTCCTCCGGCTCGCAGCCGATGATGTTGGCGACCTCGAGGGAGTACTTCTCCGGGTCCGCCGCCGGCAGGTCGATCTTGTTGAGGACCGGGATGATCTCCAGGTCCTTGTCCATCGCCATGTAGAGGTTGGCCAGGGTCTGGGCCTCGATGCCCTGCGCCGCGTCGACCAGCAGGATCGCACCCTCACACGCCTCCAGCGCGCGGGAGACCTCGTAGGTGAAGTCGACGTGGCCCGGGGTGTCGATCATCTGCATGACGATCTCCTGGCCCGCGAACTCACCCGACTGCGGAACCCACGGCAGACGCACGTTCTGCGCCTTGATGGTGATGCCACGCTCGCGCTCGATGTCCATGTTGTCGAGGTACTGGTCACGCATGTCGCGCGCCTCGACGACGTTGGAGAGCTGCAGGATGCGGTCAGCCAGCGTCGACTTACCGTGGTCGATGTGGGCGATGATGCAGAAGTTACGGATCCGGGCCGGATCGGTGAACGTCTGCTCCGCGAAGTTCTTCGGCATGTGTGGTGGAGGTTCCCTTCTGGTATGACTCCCCCACTCTACCCAACGTGCACCCAATACTTAAGTGACCTGGATTCCCTCCGCCGGACGGCATTACACTGGGACGACATAAGAACCAGCAGGGAGGAACCATGGGCACCAACGGCAACGGTCGCGGAGTGCACCATCCCGCCGTGCCCGGCACCACCCGCCCCTCCTTCCTCGACCGCGTCCGGCAGGCCTTCATCGGGCCGACCGCCTCCCCGCTCGACTCCGGGCTCTCCCGCATCAACGAACGCCTCGGCCTGCAGACGGACTTCCGCCCCGAGGCCGTCCGCGCCGCCGCCTCCGCCATCCGCGTCGAGGCCACCGAGCGCATGAGCCGCAACATCTACTACGCCCCCGACATGGACGGCCAGGCCGAGCCCGGCGAGGTCGTGTGGATCTGGGCCCCCTCCGACGGCCCCGACATGCCGCCCCGCGAACGCGCCATGCTCGTCATCGGCCGCGACCGCCACACCATCCTCGGCCTGCTCATCTCCCCCAACCCCCGCCACGAGGGGGCCGAGGCGTGGCTCGACATCGGCGCCGGCGAGTGGGACGCCTCCGGCCGCCAGTGCTGGATCCGCCTCGACCGCGTGCTCGAGGTGTCCGAGCAGGGCGTGCGCCGCCAGGGCGCGCTGTTCCCGCAGCGGCGTTTCGAGCGCATCGCCAACCGCCTGCGCACCACCTACCGCTGGGGATAGGCTTTTGGGCTCTGCGGGGTCGGCTGGTAGTATTCCGCCTGTTATTCACTTCCGGGCGCGCCGGTCGGGACGGGCAGGACCTTGGGTCCGTTCTTCGAACACCGACGCCGAGTGATCGCTGCAGGCCAGCGGCTCACGGGACGTGTCCGCTGGTGGGTTACCGACACCATTTCTCACGAGACCAAGAGGTATCTTCATGGCAAACATCAAGTCCCAGATGAAGCGCAACATCACCAACGAGAAGGCGCGCGCCCGCAACCAGGCTGTCCGCTCCGCCGTCCGCACCGAGATCCGCAAGTTCCGCGAGACCATCGAGGCCGGCGACAAGGCTGCTGCCGAGGCTCAGCTGCGCACCGCTTCCCGCGCTCTGGACAAGGCTGTGACCAAGGGCGTGTTCCACCGCAACAACGCCGCCAACAAGAAGTCCTCCATGGCCCTGGCCTTCAACAAGCTCGGCTAAAGGAACTTCCCAAGCACAAAACCCGGTCTTCGGACCGGGTTTTTTGCTTGTCGACGCTACGCCTGCAGGTCCTCGACGCCGTTGAACACGAGCACCAGGCCGGCGACGATGAAGAAGATGCCGGAGACGACGTCGATCATCGGCCCGGCGCGCAGCAGCTTGCGGCGCATCGTCGGGGTGGACACGAGCAGCGCCATACCCAGCTGCAGGACCACCGAGGAGACCGACAGCATCGCCACGACGCCGATCGCCAGGCCCACCGACGGCGAGGCCGGCAGCAGCGGGGCGATGAGCGCGGAGAGGAACAGGACGATCTTCGGGTTGGACAGGTTCGTCGTCAGCCCGTGGGCGAAGGCGTGACGCAGCCTGCCGAGCCGGGCGGCGGCCTCCTCGAGGTCGGCGGGCGGGTTCTTCCGCTCGCTCAGGCCCCCGGACAGCATGCCGTAGCCCATCCACACGAGCCAGGCACCACCGATGAGCTGCAGGAACCCGAGCACCGCCGGGAACGCGTTGAGCAGCGCAGCGAAGCCGAGGACCGTGAGAGTGCACCAGAACAGCACCCCGACCTGGATGCCCAGGACGGTGGCCACCGCGTGCCGACGCGAGCGGATCGCCGTGCGGGTGATCAGCAGGATGTCAGGCCCGGGGGACGCCGCCCCGGCGATGTTGAGGACGAACAGCGCAGCCCACTGCGCGAGCGTCACTCCGCCGCGCCGAGGCGGACCAGTGCGTCGTGCATCTGGAAGATCCGGGCGGTCTCCACGGCCGAGGGGGCACCGGCATGCGGGTCAGCGCCGGCGGCGACGAGGACGTTGACGACCTCGTCGTACTTCTTGAACACGGCACCGGCCAGCGGGGTCTGGCCGCGGTCGTTCTGCTTGTCGACGTCCGCGCCGCGCTCCACCAGAGCCTGCACGATGGTCGTGTGGCCGGCGTAGGCGGCGAGCATGAGGAGGGTGTTGCCGTCCTGGTTGGCCAGGTCGGGGCTGACCCCGTTGTCGAGGTACTCGATGAGGGCCTCGTCACCGTTGCGGGCCATGTCGAACAGTCGCGTGGCGAGCTCGCGCACGTCGTCAGGAATCTCGGTCATGTACTGACTCTAACCCGCCAACTCCGACACGCGCCGCACGGCGTGCTCGATGGCGAACTCCGGGTCGCCGCCCTGGCCCTTGACCTCGGCGTCGAGCTCCGCCATGAGGATGACCGCCCGGGAGACGTTGTCCCCTGTCCAGCGGCGGGCCACCTTGGCGGTCTTCTCCGCGATCCACGGGGACATGCCCACCTGGCCGGCGAGGGCGTTGTAGTTGGTCGTGCGGGTGGAGTACAGCCGCGCGATACCCGCGACCTTCATGCTGAGCGCGGTGGCCAGGGCGACGGGGTGCATGCCGAGCTGCAGTGCCCGGCGGCAGCTCGCGACCGCGCGGGCGGTCTGCCCGTTGACCGCGAGGTCGGCGATGTCGAAGCCGGACACCTCCGCCACACCCTCGTAGTAGGAACGGACGGTCTCGACGGTCACCTCCCCGTCCGTGTCCGCGACCAGCTGGGACACGGCGGACGCGAGCTCGCGCAGGTCGGACCCCACGCCTTCGAGCAGGGCGTGGATGACGTCCGGGGTGGGGCGCACACCGTGGCTCCGGAACTCGTTGGTCACCCACCCCGTGCGATCCTTCGGCTTGAGGGGGTTCGCCTCGTGGACCTGGGCGAGCTTCCGGTACTTCGCCACCATCGACTTCTGTCGGCCGCCGCCGGTGTGGTGGATGATGATCGTGATGCCCGGCGCGACGTCCCTGCACGTCGCCAGCAGCAGCTCGTTGGGTTCCTTGCCGGCCACCTCCGTGTGGGTGATGATCACGGCCCGGTCCTCGCCGAACAGGGACGGCGAGGTGGCGTCGATGAGCTCGGGACCGCTGACCTCGTTGGCGCGCATGACGGTGAGCTCGAGGTCCGGGGCGTCGGCACGCAGCTCGTCGAGGATGGCGCGGCGGATGCGCTCACCGATGAAGTCCTCCTCGCCGAGGATGAGGTGCACGGGGGCTACGGTCATGCTGTTCTCCTGAGGGTCCGGGCAGAATGCTGTGCCGCCCAGGAACCGAGGGCGATCATGTACACCTTCAGGGCGACTTCCCACCAGGGTGGATCCCCGGCGACAAGCGACACGAGGCTGTGGACGACAACCACGGTACCGGCGATGAACATGCTCACCTGGAACCACCGCGATTTCTCCATGCCCACCACTCTAGAACCTCCCGTCGCGGGCATGTTGGGTGCCGTCCGGGTGGAGGGTCACCTCGCCGTCGCGGTCCGGGAAGAGCACGGGGACGCCGTCGCGGGTGACGGTGGGTCGCTGAGCGGGGCTGCCGGCGGGATCACGGACGATGATGACCTGGGTGCCGGGTGGGGCGCTGTCGACCTCCTCGAGCTTCTCGACGACGTGCACCTGCAGGGTGTCGAGCGGGATCTCCGGGGGCGGGCGGGTGACGTCCGCGGCGTAGATCCACCAGGCCAGCAGGACGGCGACCGTCTTGACCGGATGACCCGCGACGATGCCGGCGATGATCCACCCGTAGGCGATGAGCACCCACACCGGCTCGGCCTGCACGGTGGAAACCGGCAGGCCCGCGCACCACGTAGCCACGGTGTGGATCCACCACGTGCAGGGTTCCAGCAGCGTGAGGGGTAGCCAGGCCAGCGGTCCGGGGAGCAGGGAGAGCCCGGCGGCGATGAGTCCGAGCACCGTGACGGGCGCGACGGCGGGGGCGACGAGGACATTCGCCAGGACGGACACCACCGAGACCTCGCCAGCCATGAGGGCGATGATGGGCAGGGTGACGATGTCCGCGCTGACCGCCACCGCCAACGCCCGGGCGACGATCTCCGGTAGGCGGGTGCGGGCGAGGGGACGGAACAGCAGCGGGTGCAGGGCGATGATCCCGGCCGTGGCGGCCACGGACAGGGCGAAGCCGTAGGAGACGGCCAGGTCGGAGTCCCACAGGATGAGACCGATGACCGCCAGGCACAGGCCGTGGATCGGCTCCAGGCGCGTGGATCCGAGCACCGCGAGCAGGCCCACGAGCCCGGTCACCGAGGCCCGGAGGACGCTCGGCTCCGTGCCGACCAGTCCGACGAAGCCGAGCAGGGCCCCGACCGCCGCCGCCACCTGTGCGCGGGGCCCGAGAGTGAGTAGACGGCACGTGATGACGGCGAAGGACGTCACGATGGCCACGTTC
>DGYFI06203__coassemble_1924_pt1 | contig 11482 bp, 8 predicted proteins | sample DGYFI06203__metabat2_high_PE_041 | metagenome-assembled genome bin DGYFI06203 | reverse complement strand
GATGTAGTCACGCGGCTGGAGCAGCACCCACACCGGCAGGAGGGAGGCGATGCCGCCGTAGATGAACAGGACGATGATCCACACGGCGTTGGGGGCCAGGCCGAAGGTGGACTCCGGCAGGGTGATCGGGAACCTGTCGCCGATGATCATGAGCGCGTAGAGGACGACGACGCCGACGACGGAGACGAGCGGCAGGTTCCACTTGAGGCGGTAGATCGCCTGGCCGATGAACAGGGCGACGATGATCGCGCCCCACGTCGGGATGACGGCGGTCGGGGTGGACACCAGCAGGTTGGAGATGACCACGGCGAAGGCCGCGACGACCATGAGCAGCAGCAGGAAGATGACCACGAGGAACAGGTTGCGGCCCCGGTTGCCGATGTAGCGGCCGGACAGCGTGCCGATCGACTGGCCTTTGTGCCGCTGGGAGGCCCACAGGGCCCCCAAGTCGTGCATGCCGGCGATGAACACCGTGCCGATGGTCACCCACAGGAACGCCGGGAACCAGCCCCAGATGACGGCGACGGCCGGGCCGACGATGGGGGCGGCACCCGCGACGGAGGTGAAGTGGTGGCCCCACAGGACGTACTTGTTGGTGGGAACGTAGTCGACGCCGTCGGTCATTGTGTGGGCGGGCGTCTTGTACGCATCGGAGAGCTGGTAGACCCTGTTCCCCAGGAAGCGGGAGTACAGGAGATAGCCGCCGATCATCATGCCGACGCCGATGACGGCCAGGATCAGTGAGTTCATGGAACGTCCCTTAAGGGGTCTCAGGGCGGCTTTGGGGGTGTCCCGGGGCCGCCGGTCATCATTGTTCGGAAAACAGATTCTCACACGCCTGTGGTGCAGGTCACTGGAAGGGTGGTCCGGTGGTCCGGGATCGGATGCTGACTCCTGTGTTTTCGCTGCATAACCGCAGTGTTGTCAGACCAAAGGGGCGGTCATGAAAACACCCCCGGGGGGTGCCGGGGGCGGGAACTTTCAGGCTGGTGCGACGTTAAGCCTTCTCGACGCCGATCTCGCCGCCGTCCTGCTTCCACACGACCGCGGTCGCCGGGCGCGGCACAGCGGAACCGCCGTCCGGCCAGTGCGAGGACGGGGACTCGACGGTCGCCTCGTCCGTCTCGCCCGGGTGCTGGACGTTGACCAGGACACGCTGCTTGTCGACGATCGGGCCGCAGGTCTCGGCCGCGTAGGGAACCGTGAGGAAGCACTTGAGCTCACCGCGGTTCTCTCCCTCGACGGCCAGGGCGTACAGTCCGTCGTTGGAGCCCAGGGCGTTGCCGTCGGTGGAGATCCACAGGTTGCCGTGCTCGTCGAAGGCGAGGTTGTCCGGGCAGGAGATCGGGGAGACCTTCTCCTTGTCGAAGCCGCCGAAGTAGGTGTACGCCTCCTCCGGGTCACCGCAGACGAGGATGAGGTTCCAGGTGAAGGCCTCACCGGCGTGGTCGTCGTCGATCTCCATGACGAGGCCGTTCTTGTTCTCCTTGACCGGGGCGTACTCCATGACGTCCTCCTTCGACTTCTCGGCGGCGCCACGGTACTTGTTGTTTGTCAGGGCCATGTAGACCTTGCCGGTGACCGGGGAGGCCTCGACGTCCTCCGGGCGGTCCATCTTGGTCGCGCCCACGGCGTCGGCGGCCTCGCGGGTGAAGATGGCGACCTCCTCGGCGGTGAAGCCGTCGACGTGGGACTCGGCGTTGCCGTCCTCGTCCACGGTGAGCAGCTTCTCCCAACGGCCCTCGCCGTCGAAGGCGCCGTCTTCCGGCAGCTCGCCGGAGCCGTCGATCTCGGACTGCGGGGAGTTGCCCTCCATGACGGCGACGTAAAGGGTGCCGTGGTCCATGATGGTCATGTTGTGCGCGAGGTTGCCCTCCTCCATCTGGCGGGAGGAGACGAACTTGTAGAGGTACTCGAAGCGGGCGTCGTCACCGGAGTAGCAGACGACGGTGCCGTCGTCGGTGATGTGGATGTTGCCGGCCTCGTGCTTGAAACGCCCCAGGGCGGTGTGCTTGATCGGGGTGGACTCCGGATCCATCGGGTCGATCTCGATGACGTAGCCGAAGCGGTTGACCTCGTTGGGCTCCTTGGCGACGTCGAAGCGGTCGTCGAAAAGCTCCCACTTGCGCTCGGAGCCCTCCTCCGGGATGCCGAGGCGGTCGAGGGAGGCCTTGGTGCGCTCGTCCTCGACGGAGGCGGAGTTGGCGAAGTACTGGTCGAAGTTCTCCTCGCCGGAGAGGATGGTGCCCCACGGGGTGACGCCACCGGCGCAGTTGTTGAGGGTGCCCAGGACGGTCACGCCCTCCGGGTCCGCGGAGGTCTTGACGTAGTCGGAGCCGGCGACCGGGCCGACGAGCTTCATCGGGGTGGTGGCGGTGATGCGGCGGTTGAGCGGGCCGAACTCACGCTTGAGCTCGCCGGTGTCGCCGACCTTGGAGACCTCGAGGACGGTGAGGCCGTGGTTGGCCCAACCGATCTTGACCTGCTCCTCGGTCGGGTTGTCGGCGTCGTAACCCGGGTGCATGTGCGGCTCGGTGGTGTACTCGTGGGAGCACACGTAGACGAGGCGGTTGTCGTCGCTCGGGTGGGGGAGCAGGCCGGCGAAGTCGTTGTTGAAGCCGAACTGCTGCTCGGCTGCCGCGGCGGTCTGGTTGTCGACGTCGAACTCCGGTGCGCCCTCGATGACCGGGTCGCCCCAGGCGATGAGGACGGACTGGGCGTAGCCAGCGGGGACGACGAGCTCGTCCTTCTCGTTCGGCTCGACCATCTCAAACTGCAGGCCCTTGCCGGAGGTGTGCTCGGAGCTGGAGTCGGATGCGGAGGAGGAGCCCGCGGTGGTGGTGGAGGACGAGGCGGCCTCGTTGGCCGGGGAGCAGGCCGCGAGGGCGGCGCCGCCACCGACGGTCAGCACGGTGAGGCCACCGGCCTTGAGCGCGGTGCGGCGGGACATGAGGTCACCGAAGTAGGGGTTGTCGGACTTGTTGTCGCACTCGCCGAAGCAGGCGTTGCCGCACTTGTAGGTGCAGGTGATGGAGCTGCGCGAGGAGGTGAACTTGCTGCTGAAAAGGTTCAGGCCCTTGAGGGACATGACGACTCCCGATGACTCTAGAGAGATTGATATGACCTCGGAAAATATAGGGAGCTCGGATGTCTGTTCGGCAAAAGTGGGATGAATTGTCGTTGAATTCCCAGTGACGTGTGTGGCGCGGATCTCAGGCGTTCGGCTATTAACTACGGAAAAAACCGTTTAATATCAATCGGCAGGACAGAGATCCCGACCCCTCACCCAAGGAGCCCTCTTGTACACCACCGCCGTCCCCACCGCCCGCGACCGCAAGCTCACCCCGGAGCACGAGGAGATCGTCAAGGCGACGCTGCCGGCCGTCGGCGCCAACATCGCCACCATCGCGCAGACCTTCTACCGCACGATGTTCGGCAACCACCCCGAGCTGCTGGCCAACACCTTCAACCGCGGCAACCAGAAGTCCGGCGAGCAGCAGAAGGCCCTGGCCGCCTCCGTCGCCACCTTCGCCACCATGCTCGTCGACCCCAACGCCCCCGACCCGGTCGACCTGCTCGCCCGCATCGGCCACAAGCACGTCTCCCTCGGCATCACCGAGGACCAGTACCAGATCGTCTACGAGAACCTCTTCTCCGCGATCGCCGAGGTCCTCGGCACGGACGTCGTCACCGAGGAGGTCGCCGCCGCGTGGTCCGAGGTGTACTGGATCATGGCCGACGTCCTCATCACCTACGAGAAGGAGCTCTACGCCTCCGACGGCGTCGACAACGGTGACGTCTTCCGCGAGGTGACCGTCGTCGACAAGCAGGAACTGACCGACACCGTCACCACCTACACCCTGGAGGGCGACCTCACCGAGGCCCGCCCCGGCCAGTACACCTCCATCGGCGTCGTGCTCGCCGACGGTGCCCGCCAGCTCCGCCAGTACTCCATCATCGGCCAGGAGCCGGGCCGCTACACCATCGCCGTCGAGACCGAGGGCGAGGTGTCCACCCACCTCCGCGAGAAGGTGCAGGTCGGCGACACCATCCAGGCCACCCTCGCCGCCGGCGACCTCGTGCTCGTCGACGACGACACCCCCGTCGTTCTCGTCTCCTCCGGCATCGGCTCCACCCCGATGGTCGGCATGCTCTCCCACCTCGCCGCCACCGGCTCCGGCCGCCGCGCCACCTACCTCCACGCCGACGACTCCGAGGCCGCCCACGCCCAGCTCGGCCAGACCACCGCCCTGCTCGAGCGCCTGCCCGAGGTCACCGTCGCCCACAGCTACCGCTCCAACGGAGAGCTTGTCGACGTCGCCTCCCACGACATCGCCGGCTCAGACGTCTACCTCTGCGGCGGCACCGAGTTCCTCCAGGCCATCCGCCGCGACCTCGCCGCCCTGCCGTCCGACAAGGCCCCGAAGTCCGTCCACTACGAGCTGTTCTCCCCGAACGACTGGCTGCTCGGGTAGGGCGCTTCACCTCAGTGTCATGTGCGGGACTGGCGACATTAATCTCGTCGTCAGTTCCGTTTAACAACGCGCACGTGCCTTCACGGTGTGGCCGTACCTCGGGATGAGGATCCCGATCGGCCCGGTTTCTGCGAGCCTCGAGCTCGCATTTTCCATGTCGTCATTCGAACACTGATCTAAGGATGTACATGTCCGCGTTCCGTCGTATTCCCCGTACCGTTCTCGCCACCGCCGCAGGTGCGGCCCTCGCAGTCGGCGTCGTCGCCCCGGCCGCCGCCTTCCCGGGTTGGCACCGACAAGGTCCGCGGCGACTTCATCGACAACGTCACCGTCGCCGAGCTCACCCTCGACAAGTGGTGGGCCCGCGGCTAACACCCGCCGCTGTCCATCTGGACCTGACGTTAATCGCCCAGATCCGGCTCTTCCTGGGATTTTGCGGATCCAGTGTCAGGTCCAAATGGACGGCCTCCCTAGGTGAGGTGCACGATCGCACCGACCACGAAGGCGAAGGTGGCCAGCGAGGCGCACGCGCACTCGAGCAGCATGCCGAATCCCATGGACTTCATGGCCTCGACGGACGACCGCCACGCAGCGGACAGATCCTTCCGGCGGGCGTACTCGGCGAGCAGCAGACCCAGCGCGAAACCGAGGAACAGCCCCACCACCGGCACGATGAACATGCCGACCACACCGACGATGACGCCGATGATCACCGGGCCGCGCGGGATCCGTTCTCGGCGCATCTTCCGGCCGGTGAGGATCGCCGAGGCGCTCATGCCCACCACGGCCAGTGCGATGCCGATCAGACCGGCGGTCCACGACGCCGTCGACCCCAGCACCCACGCCCACACGAGCAGGGTGCCGATGGTCAGCAGGGAACCCGGCAGAATCGGGAAGATCGTTCCCATTACGCCCACGATCAGCAGGAGCGCGGCCGCGCCGGTGGTGACGGCCTCGAGAGTGGTGGTGTCCATGCCTCGAGGCTAATCCTCTTTTGGAGGACGACCACGCCGGGGCAGGTCGCCGACATTGCGGGGGAGGCGGCCGGCGCGGCGGAGGGAATCCCGCAGCATGACCTCGATCTGGGCGTTGACGCTGCGTGCCTCATCATCCGCCCACCGGACGATGGCTTCGTGCACCGCCGGATCAATACGCAGGGGGATGTTTTTGCGGGCCATTTAGGTGTAGAGGCTACCCGTGTTGATCATCGGCTGGGCGTTGGTGTCGGAGCACAGGACGACCAGCAGGTTTGACACCATCGCGGCGCGGCGCTCGGGGTCAAGATCGACGATCTGCTTCTTCTCCAGCTCGTCGAGGGCGGACTCGACCATGGAGACGGCACCGTCGACGATGGTCTCGCGGGCGTCGACGATGGCACCCGCCTGCTGGCGCTGCAGCATCGCCTGGGCGATCTCGGGGGCGTAGGACAGGGCGGAGATGCGGGCCTCGAGGATCTCCAGGCCGGCGATGCGGACGCGGGCGGCGACCTCGTCGGCGAGTTCGCGGGAGACCAGGTCGGTGGAGCCGGAGAGGGAGGGGAGGTGGGCGGTGCCGCCGTCGTAGGGGTGGCTGGTGGCCACGTGGCGCAGGGCGGACTCGGACTGGGAGTGGATGAACTCCTCGACGTCCTCGACGGAGAAGGTGGCCTTGGCGGTGTCGGCGACCTGCCAGACGATGATGGCGCCGATCATGATCGGGTTGCCGTTGAGGTCGTTGACCTTGATCTGGTTGGTCTCGAAGTTGCGCACGCGCACGCTCACTTTCTTCGAGGTGGCCAGCGGCGGCACGAGGGACAGGCCGGTGTGGCGGTTGGTGCCCAGGTAGCGGCCGAAGAACTGCACGACGTGGGTGTGGCCGGGTGAGATGACCCGGATCATTGGCAGGAGGATGACGGCGACGAGGATGGCCAGGATGCCGAGGATGATGAACGGCACACCCGTCTCGCCGGAGTCGGCGCGGACGCCGCCCCAGATGGTCAGTGCGGTGCCTCCGACGAGGAGGGTCAGCGCTGCGACAAGGGCGAGGGCGGCCAGTCCGGTGCTGCCGGACCAGGCGGGGCGTTCGGTGATCTCCACCTTGCCGCCGTCGTGTCCGACGGGTCGGTCGGCGACCTCGGCCTCGGGAACGTGCGGGGTGCTCATGATGACTCCTTCCGGGGTGACGTAATCTGATATCAGAATAAAGGAATCTGATATCAGATTGCAAGGGTCGCCACGATTCAACCGCCACCCTGCCCATCGACTACCCTTGGAAGCCGTGACCGAGCAGAAGAATCCCCAGGACCTCCCCGAACAGCTGCGCATCCGTCGAGAGAAGCGGCAGAAGCTCATCGACGCTGGTGTGGAGCCCTATCCCGTCGCCGTCGACCGCACCGTCTCGCTGCGTGATCTGCGGGCGAAGTTCGAGGTGGTGGGGGAGGACGCGGACGTCGATAAGCGGGACGGCGTGACCTACCTCGCCCCGGGCGAGGAGACCGACGTCGAGGTGGCCGTCGCCGGCCGCCTCATCTTCATGCGCAACACCGGCAAGCTGTGCTTCGCCACGCTGCAGGACGGCGACGGCACGCACCTGCAGGCGATGCTGTCGCTGGCCGAGGTGGGCCAGGAGGCGCTGGACTCCTGGAAGGCCGACGTCGATCTCGGCGACTTCGTGTCCGTGCGGGGCCGGGTGATTGCTTCCCGACGCGGCGAGCTGTCCATCATGGCCTCCTCCTGGCAGATGGCCGCGAAGGCGCTGCGCCCGCTGCCGGTCGCGTTCGCCGACATGTCCGAGGACACCCGCGTGCGCCACCGCTACACGGACCTCATCATGCGTGAGCAGGCCCGCACCAACGCCATGACCCGCATCAAGGTGATGCGCGCACTGCGCAACCACCTCGAGGGGGAGGGCTTCGTCGAGGTCGAGACCCCCATGCTGCAGACCCTCCACGGCGGCGCCGCGGCGCGCCCCTTCGAGACGCGGTCCAACGCCCTCGACATCGACCTCTACCTGCGCATCGCGCCGGAGCTGTACCTCAAGCGCTGCGTGGTCGGCGGCATCGACAAGGTCTTCGAGGTCAACCGGAACTTCCGCAACGAGGGCGTGGACTCCTCGCATTCCCCGGAGTTCGCCATGCTGGAGACCTACCAGGCGTGGGGCGACTACAACACCGGCATGCGCACCATCCGTGAACTCATCCAGGCCGTGGCCATGGACGTGTTCGGCACGCACGTGGTCACGCTCGCCGACGGCACCGACTACGACCTCGGCGGTGAATGGCCGGAGATCGAGATGTATCCCTCGCTCAACGAGGCGCTCCAGCGCAAGTACCCCGGCCAGCCGGAGGTCACCATCGACTCCACCGTGGAGGAGCTCAAGGCCATCGCCGACGCCATCGGCCTCGATGTGCCCGTCAAGGGCGGCTGGGGCCACGGCAAGCTGGTCGAGGAGATCTGGGAGCTGCTGTGCGAGGACCAGCTCGGTGGCCCGATCTTCGTCAAGGACTTCCCCGTGGAGACCTCGCCGCTCACCCGCCAGCACCGCTCGAAGCCGGGCGTCACCGAGAAATGGGACCTCTACGTCCGCGGCTTCGAGCTGGCCACCGGCTACTCCGAGCTCGTCGACCCGGTCATCCAGCGCGAGCGCTTCGAGGATCAGGCCCGCCTGGCCGCCGGCGGTGACGACGAGGCCATGGTCCTCGACGAGGACTTCCTCGCCGCCATGGAGCAGGGCATGCCGCCGACCTCCGGCATCGGCATGGGCGTCGACCGCCTCCTCATGGCCCTGACCGGCCTGGGCATCCGCGAGACCGTCCTCTTCCCGATGGTCAAGCCGGAACAGAAGTAGGCCGCGGGGCGCTCAGGGCCTGCCCTGATCCCGCCTGAGGGAGGCCGGTCAGGGAGTTCGCCGGAGGCGTAGGCGGCGTCGACAGGCGCAGGCCCGGGGTGGAGGCCCGGGGTGGACCCTGATTTTCGACCACGCCTTCCCTGCAACACCTCCTACGTCGAACGGCTGACCACGAACGCCCAGAACCGGTGCATCATCACACTCGACGTGCTGCGCGGCACCGCGAACCCGGGCACGCCTCTCACCTCGTCATGCTGGCCGCGATGTCGCTCATACCGTGGGGTGGCAAGTTCTGAAACCTCGCCGAACGGCACCGACTCCTCCTGGGGCGTGGTGGTCTACCGCGTGCCGGACTTCATCGGCGGCCGCGGTGACACCGGCGTGGAGGCACCGCGTTCCAGCAGTTTCCCCAGTTCATCGGGGGTGGGCACGGGGCCACGCTACGCCGATTAGCGAGGGAGGCGCGGCAGGCGTTAATCTGTTCCTCTTTCATGTAGATACATAGAGAGGTTTGCGTGAGCACCGCTAAGAAGCAGGCCCTGCCTGCCGACGTCAAGATCATCCTCATCGTCCTCGTCGGCGCGGCACTGGTGATGTTCCTCAACGAGACCATCCTGTCGGTGGCGCTGCCGTCGATCATGGCGGACTTTTCCATCCCCGCGACGACCGCCCAATGGCTGACCACCGGCTTCATGCTCACCATGGCGGTGGTCATCCCGACCACCGGCTGGATCCTGCAGCGCTTCACGACGAAACAGGTGTTCCTCGCCGCCGTCACCAGCTTCCTGGTGGGCACGGTCGTCGCCGCGTGGGCACCGACCTTCACCGCTCTGCTGGTGGGCCGCATCGTCCAGGCAACAGGAACGGCACTGATCATGCCGCTGCTCATGACTGTCGCCATGACCGTCGTGCCCGCCAACCGGCGCGGCTCGATCATGGGCGTCATCTCCGTCGTGATGTCCGTGGCCCCGGCGCTCGGGCCCACGGTGTCCGGATTCGTCCTCAACCGTTTCACGTGGCACTGGCTGTTCTGGCTGGTCCTCCCACTGATTGCGGTGGCTCTGGTGGTCGGTGCGATCTTCATCCGCAACATCGGTGAGACCGCGCGCTCGCCGCTCGACCCGCTCTCCGTCGTGCTGGCCGGCCTCGGTTTCGGCGGCCTCGTCTACGCGCTGAGCACCCTCGGCACGGAGCCGACCGTGGCGATCGGCGTGGCCGTCGTCGGCGTGGCATCCCTGGCGTTGTTCGTGTGGCGACAGATCCGCCTGGAGACGCCGCTACTTGACCTGCGCCCCTTCACCATCCGCAACTACACGCTCTCCGTGGTCGTCGCGCTGCTGCTCATGGGCACCCTGCTCGGCGTGGTCATGGTCCTGCCGATCTACCTGCAGACCGCCCTCGGCGTCACCGCCCTGGTCACCGGCCTGCTCGTCATGCCCGGTGGCCTCGCCTCCGGCATTCTCGCCCCCTTCATCGGCCGCCTCTACGACCGCGTCGGCCCCCGCCCGCTGGTCATCCCCGGTGCGCTGCTGCTGTTCGGGGCCGTGTGGGCGATGACCCGCCTGGACATCAACTCCACCACCACAGAGGTCATCATCATGCACATGGTGTTCTCCCTCGGCCTGGCGCTCATGATGACCCCGCTCATGACCACCGCGCTGGGATCCCTGCCGAAGCACCTCTACGGTCACGGCTCCGCGATCCTCAACACCCTCCAGCAGCTGGCCGGCGCGGCCGGTACCGCGATCCTCATCGCGGCGCTTTCCTTCGGCACCCAGGCCGCGGTCGCCGGGGGAGCGGACCTGGCACAGGCCACCGTCGACGGCGCCCACACCGCCTTCATCGTCGCGGGTGTCATGGCGGCGCTGGTCCTCGTGGCCAGCCCCTTCGTGACCAAGGTCGCAGAGGAGCAGCAGGAGGAGGGGCAGGCCTACTGAGTCCTCGCGGTGCCGCGGAGTGTGCCGCGGTGAGTGCCGTGGGGTGTCAGAACGCGGCGAAGTTCTGCGTGGCGTAGACCTCGCCGTGCGCGCTGACGGCCCACCCCACGCCGATGTGTGTGAAGTTCGGGTTGTCCAGGTGCTGGCGGTGCGACGGGGAGTTGATCCACGCCTGCAGCATGTCGCGTGCCGCGACCTCCCGGCTGAACATGCCGACATTCTCGGAGGCCTGTCGCCAGCCCGCCGGGTAGGCGCCGTGGTAGCCGGGGTTGTGGTGCAGGGTGCGCTGCTGGGCCATGGTCTCCGACCATGACTGGGCGATGCCGTCGAGGGTCGGGTGGGGTGCCAGCGGGGCCAGGCCCTGCGAAGCGCGGTAACGGTTGGTCTCGTCGACCAGCGCCTGCTGCATGCCGGAGGCGCTCGACGTCGCCGCGGCGGTCGGCAGTCCGGCGACCGAGGAGCCGGGGAATCCCGGGAATGCCGGGAATGCCGGGAAGGCCGTGGCCGGGGCGGCCTGGGTGGACAGGGCGAGGGCGGCGGCCAGCACCGGGACGGCGAGACGGCGGATGCGCATTGCAGGACTCCTTATATCGTTTTTCCGCGATGGTAACAGAGAGATAACGCAACGCGAGGGGCCCGTGTGGCGCGTGGGATACGGGGCTGTTCGCTAAAGGCGTACATGCCGCTGACCTGCGGTTTCATGCCGGTACTGGCACTTGAAGCAGGAGAGTGCAAATAGATTGGTCGTCCCGCGCGTTAGAGTGGGTGACAAGTTAGACACAAAGGTTAGGGGTACGGACATGTTCGAACGGTTCACCGACCGTGCGCGCCGCGTCATCGTTCTGGCGCAGGAGGAAGCACGGCTGCTCAACCACAATTACATCGGCACCGAGCACATCCTGCTCGGACTTATCCACGAGGGTGAGGGTGTCGCCGCGAAGGCCCTGGAGTCCATGGGCATCTCGCTCGACGCCGTGCGCCAGGAGGTCGAGGAGATCATCGGTCACGGCACCCAGCCGCACACCGGTCACATCCCCTTCACCCCGCGCGCCAAGAAGGTCCTCGAGCTCTCGCTGCGCGAGGGTCTGCAGATGGGCCACAAGTACATCGGCACCGAGTTCCTGCTCCTCGGCCTCATCCGTGAGGGTGAGGGCGTGGCCGCCCAGGTGCTGGTGAAGCTCGGCGCGGATCTGCCGCGCGTGCGCCAGCAGGTCATTCAGCTGCTCTCCGGCTACGAGGGTGGCC
>DGYFI06203__coassemble_1895_pt1 | contig 11721 bp, 11 predicted proteins | sample DGYFI06203__metabat2_high_PE_041 | metagenome-assembled genome bin DGYFI06203 | reverse complement strand
GTTGATCTCCCGCGCCACCTGAATCGCCTCCTCCTCGAGCTGGCCGTGGTCGGCGACGATGTTGACGGCACCCATGCGCTGCATGTCCTCGGCGGAGTAGGAGCGACCGAGGAAGAAGATCTCGCGGGCGAACTTCTGGCCCACCTGCTTGGCCAGGTAGGCGGAGCCGTAGCCGGCGTCGAAGGAACCGACGTCGGCGTCGGTCTGCTTGAAGCGGGCCTCCTGGCGGGAGGCGATGGTCATGTCGCAGATGACGTGGAGGGAGTGGCCGCCGCCGGCCGCCCAGCCGTTGACCACGGCGATGACCACCTTGGGCATGGTGCGGATGAGGCGCTGCACCTCGAGGATGTGCAGGCGGCCGCCCTCGGCCTTCGTGCGGGCCTCGTCGACGGTGGAGACGTCGGCCGCGGCGTCGTCCGAATCGTGCTCGCGGGCGTACTGGTAGCCGGAGCGGCCGCGGATGCGCTGGTCGCCGCCGGAGCAGAACGCCCAGCCGCCGTCCTTCTCGGAAGGCCCGTTGCCGGTGATGAGAACGACGCCGACGTCCGGCGAACGGCGCGCGTGGTCGAGCGTGCGGTAAAGCTCGTCGACGGTGTGCGGGCGGAACGCGTTACGCACCTCGGGGCGGTCGAACGCGATGCGGACGATGCCGTCCTGACGCTGCGTGCCCACGTGGCGGTGGTAGGTGATGTCGGTGAGGTCCTCGAAACCCTCGACGGTCTTCCACTGGGAGGCGTCGAAGGGGTTGGATGTGCTGTAACTGCGGGTCATGCCCTTCAGCTTAGGTTGAGGCCCTGCACGTGGTCGTTGATCACCCGGGCGAGGCGGACGTCGCGGACGGTGAGACCGCCGACATCGTGGCTGGACAGGGCCACGTCGACCTGCCCGTAGGTGAGGGTGATGTCCGGGTGGTGGTTCGCCTCCTCGGCGGATGCACCGATGAGGTTGACCAGCTTGAGGCCGGTGGCGAAGTCACCGGTGTCGAAGGAGGCGACGATGTGGTCGCCCTTGTCCTTCCATCCGGTGAGGTCGGCGTCGGCGATCTGGTCGGGGGTGAGGATCTGCTTCGTGTCGGTCATGGTGGCCATTGTGAGGGGATGGGCGGAGCTGCGCCACCGTGCCTGGCCTACGCTGGGCACATGCACATCGATGACATCCTCGACCGCGCCCACGTCGTCGCGCTGCCGATGGCGGTGCGTTTCCGGGGCGTCGATACGCGGGAGGCACTCCTCATCGACGGACCCGCCGGGTGGGGAGAGTTCGCCCCCTTCCTCGAGTACGACGCCGTCGAGTCCGCCGCGTGGCTGCGCGCCGGGCTGGAGGCGGCGTTCACCGGTTTCCCCGCTTATCGACGTTCCCTCGTCGAGGTCAACGCCACCGTCCCAGCCGTGGCACCCGGGGAGGTCGAGTCGGTGCTGGCCCGCTACCCGGGGTGCCGGGTGGTGAAGGTGAAGGTCGCGGAGCAGGGCCAGACCCTGGCCGATGACGTCGCCCGCGTGCAGGCCGTCCGCGAGGTACTGCCCGGAGCGGTCGTGCGGGTCGACGCCAACCGCGGGTGGACCGTCCCCGAGGCCCTCGAGGCGGCCCGGGCGCTGGGCCCCCTGGACTACCTGGAGCAGCCCTGCCACTCGGTGGAGGAGCTGGCGCAGCTGCGGGGCGAGCTCATGCGCGCCGGCATGTTCGTGCGGGTCGCGGCGGACGAGTCGATCCGCCGGGAGTCCGACCCCTACCGCGTCGCCGAGCTGCGGGCGGCGGACGTCGCGGTGGTCAAGGTCGCCCCGCTCGGCGGCGTGCAGCGCGTGCTCGACCTCACGGAGCACCTGCGCGCCCACCACATGGACGTCACGGTGGCGTCGGCACTGGACACGGCCGTCGGCATGAACGCCGGGCTGGCCGCGCTGGCCGCCCTGCCCGTGCTGGAGGACGACGACGGCCTCGACGTCCCGCCGGCCGCCGCGGGCCTGGCCACCGGGTCGCTGTTCGTCGAGGACGTCGCCGCCCCGCGGGAGATCGTCGACGGACACATGTCCGTGGATCCTGTGGTGCCTGACCCCGACCGCCTCAGCGCCTTGGCGGCACCTGTGGATCGGCGTGACTGGTGGTTCTCCCGGGTTCGCGAGGCACTGCCCCACGTGTAGGTTTAAGCCCCATGAACGATGACGACACCCGCTACCTCGGCCCCACCGGCGGGGACCGGCCCCGGCAGTACTTCCCCGGGGAGAATGACCCGGGCTACCGGCCGCCGCAGTACCAGGAGCCGCAGTACGGGTACGAGCAGCCCTCCTACCAGCAGCCGCAGTACCAGGAGCCGCCGCGGGCGTCGAAAAGCGGCGGGGCGTTGCCCATGCTGCTGGGCATCCTCTTCGGACTCACCCTCCTGGCGGCGGGGCTGTTCTTCTTCCTGTGGCGCGGCGCGGCGGCGGAGGCGGACAGGCCGGTGGAGCCGGTGACCGTCACGGAGACGACGTCGCTCACCGTCACCGAGACCACCACTGAGCGCGCCCTGCCCACGGAGATCCCCACCGAACTGCCCGAGAACCTCCCGGAGGTTCCGGAGAACCTGCCGGAGGTCGACATCGAGGGCTGGCTCAACGATCTTCTCGGCTCGCAGCCCGCTCAGTAGACTCGTCCGCATGGACAATGAGTCGATGCAGTTGGCCCGGGCCGTCGTGGAGCAGCTCTCCCGCCACGTCAGCGATGTGGTGGTGTGCCCGGGTTCGCGGAACTCCCCGCTGAGCCTGGCGCTCCTGGCCCGCCCGGACATCCGGGTGCACGTGCGTCACGACGAGCGCAGCGCCGCTTTCCTCGCCCTCGGTATCGCCCGCGTGCAGAAGCGGCACGTCGGCGTGGTGATGACGTCGGGGACGGCCGTCGCCAACTGCCTCCCCGCCATGGTGGAGGCCCATTATTCGCATGCCCCACTCGCGGTGATCAGCGCCGACCGGCCCCGTCGCATGCAGGACACCGGGGCCAGCCAGACCATCGACCAGCTGGGGATCTTCGGCCGCTACGCCCAGACCACCAACATCGTCGCCGGCGGGGACATCCCGCAGATGGCGGAGGCGTTCACCACGCGGCTGCAGGTGCACATCAATGTGGAGCTGGATGCCCCGCTCGTCGGTAAGCAGCTGCCGGAGACACCGACCAACCGGACCCTGCGCCGCGCGCCCGGGCCGCGCCCGCAGGACCACGGGGAGGTCGCGGTGGATCTCAGCCGCAACACCCTCGTCATCGCGGGCGACGAGGCCTGGGCCGTCGAGGGCCTCGAGGACGTGCCGACCATCGCCGAGCCGACCGCACCCGCCCCGTATCATCCGGTGCACCCGCTGGCGGCCGCGATTTTCCGCAAGCCGCAGATCAGCGCCAACGACTACGTCGTGGACACGAAGCCGGAGCAGGTCATCGTCGTCGGACATCCCACGCTGCACCGGGACGTGCTGGGGCTCATCAACGACCCGGACATCGAGCTGATCACCCTCAGCCGCACCGCCGACTTCACCGACCCGCGCCCCGACTCCCGTCGCGGCAGCACCGTCAAGGTCACCGGCGCGCCGACGAAGCAGTGGCTGCAGATCTGCGAGGCCGCCTCCGACCTGGCCGCCGACACGGTGCGCCTCGTCATCGCCGACCCCGCCCACGGCTTCACCGGACTGCACGTCGCGGCGGCGATCTCCGACACCCTCGGCACCGGGGACACGCTCGTGCTCGGGGCCTCCAACCCGGTGCGCGACGCCAGCTTCGTCGGCCTGCCCTACGACGGCGTCGACACGTACTCCCCCCGCGGGGCCGCGGGTATCGACGGCACCGTCTCCCAGGCCGTCGGCATCGCCCTGGCCACCCAGGCCGCCCACCCGGACGAGCCATGCGCGCCGCGCACCGTCGCCCTCCTCGGCGACGTCACCTTCCTCCACGACATCGGCGGCCTGCTCATCGGCCCCGCCGACACCCACCCGGAGAACCTCACCATCGTCGTGGCCAACGACGACGGCGGCGGCATCTTCGAGACCCTCGAGATCGGCGCGCCCGAGCTGCGCGCCAGCTTCGAGCGGGTCTTCGGGACGCCGCACGGGGCGTCGCTCGGCGATCTGTGCGCCGGCTTCGGTGTCGCCCACCGGGAGGTCACGGAGCTGCGCGAGCTTCTCGACGCCCTGAGCGAACCGCAGGACGGCCTCACCGTCATCGAGGCCCGCACGACCCGCGCCACCCGCCGCGCCATGCACGAGGCCCTGCGCAGGTGAGGGAGAGCATCGGTCGCCGGGGCCGCCAGCTGGTGCTGCTGCTCTACGTGGCGGCGCTGCTCGGCGCGGTGTCGATGGTCGTCGGCCCCGCGCTCAACGACCGCACCATCAACGAGGACCCGGGCCGCGCCCTGGCGACCGTCACCGGCACGAGCTGGCTGCGCACCACCATCGACTACCGCGACGAGGAGGGCATCTACCACTCCCCGCCCACGGGGCTGCTCTACCCGACCGGCCTGGGGGAGGGGCAGCGCGTGTGGGTGACGTACGCGAAGTCGGACCCCGATCTGGTCAAGGTGGAGGGGCGTGAATGGACCCTCTCGATCATCCCGGCACTCAGCGTCGCACTAGTGACAACGGTTATCGCTGCCGTATTGTGGTGGGCAGTGGGGCGCGCGACGCGCCCCCGGTCCAGTTCACCGAAAGTTAGCCCGGAATTGAGCTGACGCTCAGGCCGATGTTGCCTAGGTAGGAGATCATGTCACCCATGCGTGTTGCCATCGTCGCCGAATCCTTCCTCCCCAACGTCAACGGTGTGACGAACTCCGTGCTCAGAGTGCTCGAGCACCTCCACCGGGAGGGGCATGAGGCGATGGTCGTCGCCCCCGGTGCCCGGGATTTCCAGGAGGAGATCCACGAGTACCTCGGTTTCGAGATCGTCCGCGTCCCCACCGTGCGCATGCCGCTCATCGACTCGCTGCCGATCGGTGTCCCCAACGCCACCGTCACCGACGCCCTCCGCGCGTTCAACCCGGACATCATCCACCTGGCCAGCCCCTTCGTCCTCGGGGCCGCCGGCGCCTTCGCCGCCCGCCAGCTGCGCATCCCGGCGGTGGCGCTGTACCAGACCGACGTCGCCGGCTTCGCCACCAAGTACCACCTCGCGCCGCTGGCCGCCGCCGCCTGGGAGTGGACCCGCCACATCCACAACATCTGCCAGATGACCCTGGCCCCCTCCTCACTCACCATCTCCGAGCTGGAGGCCCACGGCATCAACAATGTCCGCCACTGGGGACGCGGGGTCGACGCCGTCCGTTTCCACCCGGAGAAGCGCGACCCGGCCCTGCGCCGCGAGTGGGACCGTTCGGGCCGGAAGAAGATCGTCGGCTTCGTCGGCCGCCTCGCCGCGGAGAAGGGCGTGCACCGTCTGGTCTCCCTGCACGGACGCCGGGACATCCAGCTGGTCATCGTCGGTGACGGCCCCTCCCGTCCGGAGCTGGAGTCGCTCATGCCGAACGCCGTGTTCACCGGCGCTCTCGGCGGCGAGGACCTGGCCCGCGCCTACGCCTCCCTCGACCTGTTCGTCCACGCCGGTGAGTTCGAGACCTTCTGCCAGGCCATCCAGGAGGCGCAGGCCTCCGGTGTGCCCACCATCGGCCCGCGGGCCGGCGGACCGGTCGACCTCATCCAGGAGCGTTACAACGGCCTGCTCCTCGACGTCGACACGTTCACCCGTGACCTGCCCACCGCCGCCGAGTGGCTGCTCCACCCGGATCGCCACGACGCGCTGTGCCACAACGCCCGCACCTCGGTGCAGAACAAGACGTGGGAGGCGCTGTGCGAGCAGCTCCTCGGCTACTACGACGAGGTCATCGACCAGACCCGCCGCGTGCCGCTCACCTTCTTCGGCCCGCGCCCGGAACTGCCGCTGTGGGCCGCCCGCGCGCTGGGCGCCCGCGTCGCCTGACACTGCGCTCGCCTAGACTGAACGGGTGGCTAAGGCAGACCTGGACAAGAAACCCTTCGACGTGGCGTCGATGTTCGACGCCGTCGGCGAGAAGTACGACCTGACCAACACCATCCTGTCCTTCGGGCAGGACGCACGGTGGCGGCGGCGGACCCGCGAGCGCCTGGGCCTCAAGCCGGGGGAGAAGGTCCTCGATCTGGCCGCCGGCACCGCCGTGTCCACGGTCGAGTTGGCGAAGTCCGGCGCGTGGTGCGTGGCCTGCGACTTCTCCCAGGGGATGCTCGCCGCCGGCCGGGAGCGTGACGTGCCGAAGGTGTGCGGCGACGGTATGCAGCTGCCCTTCGCGGACGACACCTTCGACGCCGTCACCATCTCCTACGGCCTGCGCAACATCCACGACCATGAGGCTGCCCTGCGGGAGATGGCGCGCGTGACCAGGCCGGGGGGCAGGCTGGCGATCGCGGAGTTCTCCACTCCCGTGGTGCCGGTCTTCGGCACGGTGTACAAGGAGTACCTCACCCGCCTGCTGCCGCGTGTGGCGCGCGTGTTCTCCTCCAACCCGGACGCCTACGAGTACCTCGCGGACTCCATCCGCGCGTGGCCGGGGCAGGAGGGCCTGGCGCGGGTGATCAACGCCAACGGGTGGGAGAACGCCGGCTGGCAGAATCTCACCCTCGGCATTGTGGCCCTGCACTCGGCGACTAAGCCGTTGTAGACCACAGGGGGGTGTCGCGGCGCGCGCGGGACACCGCCGCGCCGGACAGTCGCCAGGCGCGGGCGATGAGGTCCCGGTCCTCGTCGGTGATGAGGTTGCCCATGAGGCGGGCGGCGGCCGGCATGATGACCGCGCCGACCGGCCCGCGCAGGCCCAGCGGCCCGACCAGGGGGAGGAACGTCGGGTACGTCAGCAGGCGGGCCGCGGTGCGAGCGAGGAGGAATGCCTCACCGTAGGTCTCGCGCAGCAGGTGCGGCCACACGAGCGTGAGGTCCCGGCCCTCCTGCAGCAGACCGACGGCCATCTCGGCGGACTCGAGGCCGTAGTCGATGCCCTCGCCGTTGAGGGGGTTGACCAGGGCGGCGGCGTCGCCGATGAGCATCCAGTTGGGGCCGGCGACATTGGACACCGCGCCACCCATCGGCAGCAGGGCGGAGGCGACGTCCTGCTCGGGGCCGAGCTGCCACTCCTGCCGCTTCCGGGCGGCATAGTGGGCGAGCAGCTTCTTGGTGTTCACCTTCGCGGGGCGCGCGTCGGTCGACAGGGCTCCCGCGCCGAGGTTCACGCGGCCGTCGCCGAGGGGGAAGATCCAGCCGTAGCCGGGCTGGACGGTGCCGGTGTCGTCGAGAAGCTCGACATCGGAGTGGATCCACGGCTCCGTCGACAGCGGCGACGTGCAGTACGAGCGCGCGGCGATGCCGTACACCTCGCCGCGGTGCCACTCGCGGCCGAGCAGCTTGCCGAACGTCGAGCGCACGCCGTCGGCGACGAGGATCCACCGCGCCCGGACCTGCTTATCGACGCCCCCGTGACGCACCGTCACCTCCCCGATGGAGCGACCCTCACGGGTCACCGCGGTCGCCGTGGCGTCCTCCCACAGGGTGGCCCCGCGGGCGACGGCGGCGCGCACCACCAGGTGATCGAACTCGGTGCGCGGCATCGCGGAGCCCACCGTGCCGTAGTGGCCCTCCGGCCAGGGGGCGGTCACCGAGCCGCCGAAGCCCCGCAGCTTCAGGCCCTTGTTGCGGTAATCCCTGGTCACCTCATCGGCGAGGCCCAGGCGCGCCAGGCTGTGGATGGCGCGCGGGGTGAGGCCGTCGCCGCAGGTCTTGTCGCGGGGGAAGGTGGCGGCGTCGACAAGCAGGACCTCGAGGCCCGCATCCGCCGCATGAATCGCGGCGGCCGCGCCCGCGGGACCGGCACCGACAACAAGGACATCCACCACACTCATGCGCCCTATTGTGGCACCCTGACTACGGTGAGCGGCAATTGTGGACTACGGTTGAACCCGATCACCATCATCCTCATACTCCGTTGCAAGGACATTCCGACATGACCCACGGCACTACCTACCAGCCCAGCCCGGCAGGGCACGTGGACCTGGGAGACGCCGAGCTCAATGAGCGCATCGCGACCGGAATGGCCGAGGTCGAGGTCCTGCTGCGCGAGGAACTGGCGAAGGGCGAGGACTTCCTCGTCGACAAGGTGACCCACCTGCTCACCGCCGGCGGCAAGCGATTCCGTCCCATGATGGCGCTGCTGGCCTCCGAGTACGGCCCCCGTTCCGGCTCCCGCGAGGTGGTCAAGGCGGCCGCCGCACTGGAGACCGTCCACCTGGCCACCCTCTACCACGACGACGTCATGGACGAGGCCGAGCTGCGCCGCGGCGTCGACTCCGCCAACGCCCGCTGGGACAACGCGGTGGCCATCCTCGCCGGCGACATCCTCTTCGCCCACGCCTCCCGGCTCATGAGCGAGCTGGACACCCACACCGTCGCCCACTTCGCCACCACCTTCCAGGACCTGGTGACCGGGCAGATGCGCGAGACAATCGGCACCGGTGACCGCGACCCCATCGAGCACTACCTCGACGTCATCGCCGAGAAGACCGGCGTGCTCATCGCCTCCTCCGGATACCTCGGTGCCTACCACGCCGGCGCGTCCGAGGAGCACGCCGATGCGCTGCACAAGATCGGCATGGCCGTGGGCATGATCTTCCAGATCGTCGACGACATCATCGACATCTTCTCCGCCCACGAACAGTCCGGCAAGACCCCGGGCACCGACCTCCGGGAAGGCGTGTTCACCCTCCCCGTGCTCCACGCCCTGCGGGAGGACACCGAGGTCGGCGAGGAGCTCCGTGGGTTGCTCACCGGCCCCCTCACCGAGGACGAGGACGTCGAGCGTGCCCTCGAGCTGCTGGGACGCTCCCAGGGCCGGGAGAAGGCGCTGGCCGACGTCCACCGCTACCTCGCGGAGGTGGAGGCCCAGATCGACCGTCTCCCGGCGTGCCCCGCGACCGATGCGCTGCGTCTGCTCGCCGGGTACACCATCCGTCGCGTCGGCTAGTTTTTATGTCTTGACCAGCCGATTTGCCAGTTGGTCGGTACGTCATAGTAAAGTGTGTAGCGCACCACGGTGCTCGCCAGGTTGCCCGAGCGGCCAAAGGGAGCGGACTGTAAATCCGCCGGCATAGCCTTCAGAAGTTCGAATCTTCTACCTGGCACCACAGAGAAACCCACCCGGATCCCCGGGTGGGTTTCGTCGTTTCCGGGCCCGGGTGGGGGACAGGTAGATCATCGTGCAGCAGTGCCGTTTCCGGGCCTGCAGAATCTCACTACTGCACGATGATCTACCTGTCGGCAGGCACCCGCCGGACCCCTCAAGCATGCTTCCCCAACCCCACTTAAAACGCGTTCCACACGGGCTCTAAAGCGCGCTATGAACACGTCGAAAATGCATGATGACCTGGCGATTTGTGTAAGTGCAATGCATCGGGTTAATCTTTACAAGGCTTCAACGGAGCGGCCAAGAGAAATCAAGGCCAAAGCTACTAGAGGCTGTGCCCCCTTAGCTCAGTCGGCAGAGCGTTTCCATGGTAAGGAAAAGGTCATCAGTTCGATTCTGATAGGGGGCTCTGTTTCTTTTCTCCCTCGGTTTCACCGTCGGTGGCTGGGAGAGTGTGAAACAGCCACCAGGCGGTGTAGCTCAGTGGTAGAGCAAGCGACTCATAATCGCTGTGTCGCGGGTTCAATTCCCGCCATCGCTACCGGTTATCCGGCCGGCGGGAGGTTTCAGATGAGGTTTCCGGTCTGGTAGGGTGAACCGTGCTGTTGGATCAGCACACCAAGGGGCGTAGTTCAATTGGTAGAGCAACGGTCTCCAAAACCGTAGGTTGCAGGTTCGAGTCCTGTCGCCCCTGCCAATGCGGGCCGGTGCCTGAGGAAATCTCCTCGGGTCCGGCCCGTTCTGCTTGTCGGGGTGGGGCTCTGGTAGGCTCATCGAAGTTCCATCCACGACTGATCTTTTCGCGAGGAGAGCTGTGACCGATCAACAGCCCAACCAGCCCGGTGTGGCCCGTCCGACGGGTAAGCGTCAGCTGACCGGTGTCGGCACCACGTCGACCTCCTCGTACGAGGCGAAGCGCGTCGCCAAGACCGCCCCGGAGGATGAGAAGCCGGGCGGCGGCGTCGCCAGCTTCATCCCGGAGGTCGTGTCCGAGATGCGCAAGGTCATCTGGCCGACGGCCCGCCAGATGGTCATCTACACGCTGGTGGTCTTCGCGTTCCTCATCATCGTCACCGCTCTGGTGTCGGGAGTGGACTTCATCGTGGGCCTCGGAGTTGAGAAGGTTCTCACTCCTTAGGTACAGTCTTTCCCATCAGCTTCTTTTCCCGCCGGACCCGCCCAGGGTCGGCGGGATTATTCATTGGGCACCGGACGGTAAGCTGGCCGGAAAGGCCCACCACGTAACCCACACGTCTGGAGCATCACCATGAACGACGAAAACACCAACTTCGAGACCTTCGAGAACGAGGACACCGACGTCAGCGCCGCCGAGCAGATCCTCGGCGACGACGCCTCCAACGTCGACGAGACCCTCGCCACCGAGCCGGCCGTCGCCCCGACCACCGACGAGGACATCGTTGAGCCGGCAGAGGAGTCCGAGGAGACCGAGCCGGCCGAGGAGCCGGAGGAGCGCGACGAGCTGGCTGCCGCGGCCGCCGCTCTCGGAGACACCTCGGAGGAGGACTCGGAGGCGGAGTACCGTCGCCGCCTGCGTCGTTACGTCTCGGAGCTGAAGAAGCTGCCGGGCGACTGGTACATCATCCAGTGCTACTCGGGTTACGAGAACAAGGTGAAGACCAACCTCGACATGCGTGCCCAGACCCTCGAGGTCGAGGAGTACATCTACGACGTCGTGGTGCCGATCGAGCAGGTCATTGAGATCAAGGACGGCAAGCGCAAGCTGGTCAAGCGCAAGCTGCTGCCGGGTTACGTCCTGGTCCGCATGGAGATGAACGACAAGGCGTGGTCCGTCGTCCGTGACACCCCGGGCGTCACCAGCTTCGTCGGCAACGAGGGCAATGCCACGGTGGTCAAGCACCGCGACGTCGCGAAGTTCCTCATGCCGAAGGAGGCCTCCGTCGAGGGCGAGGCCGCCGCCGTGACCCCGGACGGCGAGAAGGTCGTCGCCATGCCGGAGGAGCAGGCGAAGCCGACCGTCGCGATCGACTTCGAGGTCGGCGAGGCCGTCACCATCCTCACCGGTGCGCTGGCATCCGTGTCCGCGACGATCTCCGAGATCGACCCGGTCACCGGCAAGATCCAGGCGCTCGTGTCCATCTTCGGCCGCGAGACCCCGGTGGAGCTGACCGCCGATCAGATCGAGAAGATCAGCTAGTCACCCGGGATTTGGGTACGGCCCACCTCGTGCCGTAGGCTTGACCCTCGCGCGTGTACCCACGTGCGCATTCAAGCATTCATCCCCGGTGGCCGGGATACGCGGAGACCCAGTTGCGGCTGGTAGCGGGGCCCGGCATCCGGACGGTGGCCGTCATCATCGTGGCGGCCCACCGGTACCCAGGAACGAGGTAATTCGATGGCTCCCAAGAAGAAGAAGAAGGTCACCGGTCTGATCAAGCTGCAGATCGAGGCTGGCGCCGCTAACCCGGCTCCCCCGGTCGGCCCGGCCCTCGGTGCCCATGGTGTCAACATCATGGAGTTCTGCAAGGCCTACAACGCCGCCACCGAGTCCCAGCGTGGCAACGTGATCCCGGTTGAGATCACCGTCTACGAGG
>DGYFI06203__coassemble_1893_pt1 | contig 11724 bp, 11 predicted proteins | sample DGYFI06203__metabat2_high_PE_041 | metagenome-assembled genome bin DGYFI06203 | reverse complement strand
GGGGTCGAGGTTGTTGGTCGGCTCGTCGAGAAGCAGGACGTTGGCGCGGGAGGAGACGAGCGCGGCGAGTGCCAGGCGGGTCTTCTCACCGCCGGACAGGGTGCCGGCGGGCTGGTCGAGCTGCTCTCCGGAGAACATGAACGCGCCGAGGAGGCCGCGGAGATCCTGCTCGCCGGCCTCGGGGCAGGCCTCGATGGTGTTCTGCCACACGGATTTCGCGGGGTCGATGGTGTCGTGTTCCTGGGCGAAGTAGCCGATCTTGAGGCCGTGGCCGGTGACGATGCCGCCCTCGCCGTCGGTGCGCTCGACGCCCGCGAGCAGCTTGAGCAGGGTCGTCTTGCCGGCGCCGTTGAAGCCGAGGACGACGACGCGGGAGCCCTTGTCGATGGCCAGGTCGACGCCCGCGAACACCTCGAGGGAGCCGTACATCTTGGTCAGTCCCTTGGCGAACAGCGGGGTCTTGCCGCAGGCCGCGGGCTCCGGGAAGGAGATGGCGGCGACGCGGTCGGCGACGCGCACCTCGTCGAGGGAGCCGAGCATCCGCTCCGCACGGGCCAGCATCTGCTTGGAGGCGGCGGCCTTGGTGGCCTTCGCGCCGAGCTTGGCGGCCTGCTTCTGCAGGGCGGAGGCCTTCTTCTCGGCGTTGGCGCGCTCGCGGCGGCGGCGGGCCTCGTCGAGGGCGCGCGCGTCCTTGTACTTGGCGAAGCCCATGTTGTACACGTCGGCCTCGGCGCGGACGGCGTCGAGGAACCAGATCTTGTTGCACACGTCGTCGAGCAGTTCGACGTCGTGGGAGATCATGATGAGCCCGCCCTCGTGCCTGGCCAGGAAGCCGCGCAGCCAGGTGATGGAGTCGGCGTCGAGGTGGTTGGTGGGCTCGTCGAGAAGCAGGGTGGTCGCGGACTTGCCGGAGCCGCTGGTCGCGGCGAAGAGGATCTGCGCCAGCTCGACGCGGCGACGCTGTCCACCGGACAGGGTGTGCAGCGGCTGGTCGAGGATGCGGGCGGGCAGGCCGAGATTGTCGCAGATCTGGGCGGCCTCGGAGTCGGCCTCGTAGCCGCCGAGGGCGTAGTACTGCTCCTCCAGGCGGGAGTACTTGCGGATCGCGGCGTCGCGCTTGCCGGCGGTTTCCGCGCCCTCCATGATCTCCTGCTGGCGTTCCATCGACGAGCGGATGCGGTCGAGGCCGCGCGCGGAGAGCACGCGGTCCCGGGCGGTCTGGTCGATGTTGCCCTCGCGGGAGTCCTGCGGCAGGTAGCCGATCTCTCCGGAGGAGGTCACCTCGCCGCCGTAGGGCCTGGTCTCCCCCGCCAGGATGCGCATGGTGGTGGTCTTGCCGGCACCGTTGCGACCCACCAGTCCGATGCGGTCGCCGGGCTGCACGCGCAGGTGCTGGCCGGGGGCGGTCAGCAGGGTGCGGGCTCCGACGCGAACTTCGAGGTCATTGGTGACAATCACAAGGGTTCATCCTATCAATCTAAGCTGGGGCCATGAACGTCGGTCGCGATTACATCGTAGAGTACAAGGCAGGACCGTTCCAGCACGGCTCGCTGGTGCTGCGGTTCCCGGACGATCCCTCGGACGCGCAGATCCGCGCCGCGCTCGTCGACCACGGCCTGCCCGCCAAGGCCCTCCAGGAGGTGCGCGCCCGGCCCCTCGGGTCGGGGCGTTCGCGGCCGGCCGAGTGGTCGGCGCCGGAGGTACCGGCCCCGGCGCTCGTCACCCGCTCGTCGACAGGCGCTTCTCGACGTGGCGGGGGCTGGGTCCTCATCCCCGTCATCATCGGCCTGTTCGGCCTCGGCATGATGCGCGCCGAGCCGGCCACCGAGTTCGGCCGTGAGGCGGGGCTCACCGCGGTCGGCGATTCGTGGGGCCACTGCACGATGCTTCTCGACGCCGAGCGGTCCCGGGACGACAGCGGCATCATCGGCAGTCAGTTCTCCACGCTGCCGACCGCCTTCCTCATCTCCCCGGCGAACGCCGCCTTCATGGTGGCGTGCCTGGGTGAATCGGTGGAGTGACTACCCGTCGACGGCGGCCTTCATGCAGCGCATCGCCGCGAGGGTCTTGGGCACGCCGATGTAGGGCATGAGGTGGATGATCGACTCGCCGACCTCCTGCTCGCTCATCCCGGCGACGTCGAGGGCCGTGCGGATGTGGCCGGTGAGCTGCGGCTCCACGCCACCCATGGCGGCGAGGGCGGCGATGTTGAGCAGCTGACGGGTGCGCAGGTCGATGCCCTCGCGCTGGTAGGTGCCGCCGAACACGGCGCCGACCACCCAGTCGGAGGCCCCCGGGGCGAATTCGTCGAGCTGGCCCTTCCAGGCGGCGGTGCCCTCCGGGGACTGCGTCTTCCCGACGAACTCGTTGCCCTTGTCCATGCTGAACGTCATGTGTGTCTCTCTTTCCCGGACAGCGCAAACCCCGGGCTCCGTCTTCCGACGGAACTACCGGGGTTCACTTCTTCACCCTGACCTTTATCTCTAACTGTCCGGTGAAGCTTGTCCGATTACTGTAACCCAGGCCACACAATGGTGTCAATGGCCCGGGACGAACTTCCTGAACTAGACGGCGAAACCGAGCGAGCGGAGCTGCTCGCGGCCGTCCTCGGTGATCATGTGATGGCCCCACGGCGGCAGCCACACCCACTCGAGGTCGATGTGGTCGACGATGCCGTTACCCACGAGCGCCGCCTGGACCTGGTCCTCGATGACGTCGGTGAGCGGACAGGCCGGGGAGGTCAGCGTCATGTTGATCATGGCGACGTCCTCGCCCTCCCGGTCCTCGATCCACACGTCGTAGACGAGGCCGAGGTCGACAACGTTGATGCCCAGCTCCGGGTCGATGACGTCGTAGAGGTACTCGGTGACGTCGAAGGCGAGCGCCTCCTGCTCCTCGGTCTGGTTCTCGGGGCGCTGGCGGACGACCTCACCGGTCGGGTTGGTCTCGTTCTGCTCGGTCATTTACTTCTCCCTTTCGTTGAGGGCGTCGGCGGTGGCGGCCTGGAAGGCCTTCCAGCCCAGCAGGGCGCACTTGACGCGGGCGGGGTACTTGGACACGCCGGTGAAGGCGATGCCGTCACCGATGAGCTCCTCGTCCCCCTCCACGGTGCCACGCGAGAGGATCATGCGCTCGAACTCGGCGAGTTTGGCGTTGGCCTCCGCGAGCGGGAGGCCCACGATCTCCTCCGCCATGACGGAGGTGGAGGCCTGCGAGATGGAGCAGCCCTCGGCGTGGTACGACACGTCGTCGATACGCTCGCCGTCCACGGAGAGCTGCACGCGCAGGGTGAGCTCGTCGCCGCAGGACGGGTTGACGTGGTGCACCTCCGCCTCGTACGGCTCCCGCAGGCCGGCGTGCTGCGGGTTCTTGTAGTGGTCCAGGATCACTTCCTGGTACATGGACTCCAGGTTCATCAGTTCACCCCGAAGAAGTCTCGGGCGTGGTTGATCGCGTCGACCAGGGCGTCGACCTCCGCACGCGTGTTGTAGATGTAGAAGCTGGCGCGGGCCGTCGACTGGGCGTTCAGTGCCCGGTGGGCCGGCCACGCGCAGTGGTGGCCGACACGGATGCACACGCCGCGGCTGTCGAGGACCTGGCCGAGATCGTGCGGGTGCACGCCCTCGAGGTTGAAGGCGATCGCCGCGCCGCGTTGCGACGCCTCGGTGGGCCCGACGATTCGCAGACCCGGGACGGTCTGCAGTCGCTCCAGGGCGTAGGCGGTCAGCTCCTGCTCGTGGGCGTGGACGTTGTCCATGCCGATCTCGGTGAGGAACTGCACGGCGGCACCCAGGCCGACGACCTGGCTGGTCATCTGGGTGCCGGCCTCGAAGCGCTGGGGTGCCGGGGCGTAGGTGGAGCCCTCCATCTTCACGACCTCGATCATCGAGCCACCCGTGAGGAACGGGGGCAGGGTGTCGAGCAGCGGGGCGCGTCCGTAGACGACGCCGACGCCGGTGGGGCCGCACATCTTGTGGCCGGAGAAGGCCGCGAAGTCGACGTCCAGGTCGTGGAAGTTGACGGGCATGTGCGGGACGGACTGGCAGGCGTCGAGCACCGTCAGCGCGCCGACCTCCTTCGCCCGGCGGACGATCTCGGCGACGTCGGAGACGACACCGGTGACGTTCGACTGGTGGGTGAAGGCCACGACCTTGACGGTCTCGTCGAGTTCGACGGAGTCGAGGTCGATGCGGCCGTCCTCGGTGACGGAGTACCACTTCAGCTTCGCGCCCGTGCGGCGGGACAGCTCCTGCCACGGCACGAGGTTGGCGTGGTGCTCGAGCTCCGTGATGACGATGGTGTCGTCGGCGGTCACCCGGTACCCGCCCGCGCGGTCGTCGCCGAGGGCGTAGGCCACGGCGTTGAGGCCCTCGGTGGCGTTCTTGACGAAGGCGATCTCGTGGCCGTCGGCGCCGACAAACGCGGCGATCTTCTCGCGCGCGTCCTCGTAGGCGTCGGTGGCCTCCTCCGCGAGCTGGTAGGCGCCGCGGTGGACCGGTGCGAACGTGTTGAGGACGAACTCCTCCTCCGCCCTCCACACCCGCAGCGGACGCTGCGAGGTGGCGCCGGAGTCCAGGTAGACCAGGGGCTGCTCGTCACGCACGGTGCGCGAGAGGATCGGGAACTCGGCCCGGATCTTCTCGACGTCCACCGTGCCGTCGGCCTGCACGTATCCCGACATCACAGGAACTGGTCGTAGCCGTCGGCCTCGAGCTTGTCGGCGAGCTCGGCGCCACCGGTGGTGACGATGCGGCCGTCGGCGAACACGTGGACGAAGTCCGGCTGGACGTAGTTGAGGATGCGCTTGTAGTGGGTGATCATCACGATGCCACCGTTGGTCTCGTCCTGGTAGCTGTTGATGCCGTTGGAGACGATGCGCAGGGCGTCGACGTCGAGGCCGGAGTCGGTCTCGTCCATGACGGCGAACTTCGGCTTGAGCAGGTCGAGCTGCAGGACCTCGTGGCGCTTCTTCTCGCCGCCGGAGAAGCCCTCGTTGACGGAACGCTCGGAGAAGGACTTGTCGATCTGCAGCGCCTCGCGGGCGGAGTTGAGCTCCCTGATCCACTCACGCAGCTTCGGGGCCTGGCCGCGGACGGCGGTGACGGCGGAGCGCATGAAGTTGGCGGAGGAGACACCCGGGATCTCGGTCGGGTACTGCATGGCGAGGAACATGCCGGCGCGGGCGCGCTCGTCGACGTCCATCTCGAGAATGTTCTCACCGTCGAGGAGGATCTCGCCGTCGGTGATCTCGTAGCGCGGGTGGCCGGCGATGGCGTAGGCCAGGGTGGACTTGCCGGAGCCGTTGGGGCCCATGATGGCGTGGGTCTCACCGGACTTGACGGTCAGGTTGACTCCCTTGAGGATCGGCTTCGGCTCGCTGCTGCCGTCCGTCGGGATCACCTGTGCGTGGAGGTTCTTGATTTCCAGGGTGGACATGTACGTCTCTTTCAGGTCTGAGGGTTGCTGCAAAGGGTGTTTAGGCGTGGACGGACTCGAGCTCGTCGGTGACGCGCTTCTCCAGCTCCTCGCGGATGGCCTCGACCGGGATGCGGTTGATGACCTCGGAGAAGAAACCACGGATGATGAGGCGGCGGGCCTCGGCCTCGGGGATACCGCGGGCCATGAGGTAGAACACCTGCTCATCGTCGAAGCGGCCGACGGTGGCGGCGTGGCCGGCACCGGCGATCTCACCGGTCTCGATCTCCAGGTTCGGGATCGAGTCCGCGCGGGCGCCCTCGGTGAGCACCAGGTTGCGGTTGACCTCGTAGGTGTCGGTGCCCTGCGCGTTGGAGCGGATGAGCACGTCGCCGACCCAGGTGGTGTGGGCGTCGGGCAGATCCGAGGACGGATCGGCCTGCAGCGCACCCTTGTACATGACGTTGGAGCGGCAGTTCGGCACGGCGTGGTCGACGAGAAGACGGTTCTCGAAGTACTGGCCGTCGTCGGCGAAGTAGACGCCGAGCAGCTCGGCGTCACCGCCCGGGGCGGTGAACTTCACGCGCGGGACCAGGCGGACGACGTCGCCGCCGAAGGTCGCGGCGTTGTAGCGCAGCGTCGCGTCGCGGCCCAGCAGGGCGTGCTGGCCGGACAGGTGCACGGCGCCGGTGTCCCAGTCCGCGTCGACGATGACGGTGAGACGGGCGTTGTCGCCGACGATGAACTCGAGGTTGTCGGCGTGGGTGCCGGTACCCGTGTAGCGGATGAACACCACGGCGTCGGCACCCGCGGCGACGTCGACGACGACGGCACCGAAGGAGGTGACACCCTCACCGCGGCCGGTGACGGTCACGGTGATCGGCTCGGTGATCTGCGCGTCCTTGGCCACGGAGATGTAGGACGCCTCCTCCATGGAGGTCCACGCCTGCGCGGCGACACGGTCGACCGGGGCGGCGGCACGGCCGAGACGCTCGTCGTCCTTGGCGACGGTCTCGGCGGTGACGGAACCGGCGGCGGACGCGGGGACGTCGATAAGCACCTCCTGCGCGACAGCCTCGTCGAACTTGCCGTTGTGCAGGCCACGAATGCGGCGCAGCGAGATGAAACGCCACTCCTCGTCGCGGCCCTGCGGGACCGGGAAGTCCTCGACGTTGAAGGAGGAGAAGAGGTCACCCTTGGTGTTGTGCGGGGTGGCGGCGTCGACAGCGGTAGCTGTGGTCATAGGTCTAGCCCACCGATCCTTCCATCTGCAGTTCAATGAGGCGGTTGAGCTCGAGCGCGTACTCCATCGGCAGCTCCTTGGCGATGGGCTCGACGAAACCACGGACGATCATCGCCATGGCCTCCTCTTCCTTCAGACCGCGGGACATGAGGTAGAAGAGCTGGTCCTCCGACACCTGGGAGACGGTCGCCTCGTGGCCGAGGACGACATGGTCGTTGCGGATGTCGTTGTAGGGGTAGGTGTCCGAGCGGGAGATGTTGTCCACCAGCAGCGCGTCACACTCGACGTTGGAGTACGAGTGATGCGCGTTGGCGTTGACCTGCACCAGACCACGGTAGGCGGCACGGCCACCACCACGGGCCACCGACTTGGACACGATGTTCGAGGAGGTGTGCGGTGCCATGTGGGTCATCTTGGCGCCGGTGTCCTGGAACTGACCCTCGCCGGCGAACGCGACGGAGAGGACCTCACCCTTGGCGTACGGGCCGGTCATCCACACGGCCGGGTACTTCATGGTGACCTTGGAGCCGATGTTGCCGTCGACCCACTCCATGGTCGCGCCCTCTTCAGCCTTGGTGCGCTTGGTCACCAGGTTGTAGACGTTGTTCGACCAGTTCTGGATCGTGGTGTAGCGGCAGCGACCACCCTTCTTCACGATGATCTCGACGACTGCCGAGTGCAGCGAGTCCGACTTGTAGATCGGCGCGGTGCAGCCCTCGACGTAGTGGACGTAGGCGTCCTCGTCGACGATGATCAGCGTGCGCTCGAACTGGCCCATGTTCTCCGTGTTGATGCGGAAGTAGGCCTGCAGCGGGATGTCCACGTGGACCCCCGGCGGGACGTAGATGAAGGAGCCACCCGACCACACGGCGGAGTTGAGGGCGGAGAACTTGTTGTCACCGTCCGGGATGACGGTGCCGAAGTACTCGCGGAACAGCTCCGGCTGCTCCTTGAGAGCGGTGTCCGTGTCGAGGAAGATGACGCCCTGTGCCTCCAGGTCCTCGCGGATCTGGTGGTAGACGACCTCCGACTCGTACTGGGCGGCGACACCCGCGACGAGACGCTGACGCTCGGCCTCCGGGATACCCAGACGGTCGTAGGTGTTGCGGATCTCCTCCGGCAGGTCCTCCCAGGACTGGGCCTGACCCTCGGTGGAGCGGACGAAGTACTTGATCTGGTCGAAATCGATGCCCGACAGATCGGCACCCCAGGTCGGCATCGGCTTGCGCTCGAAGATGCTCAGGGCCTTGAGACGCTTCTCGAGCATCCACTCCGGCTCGTCCTTCTTGGCGGAGATGTCGCGCACGACCTCCTCGCTGAGGCCACGGCGTGCGGACGCGCCGGCCTCGTCGGAGTCGTGCCAGCCGTAGTTGTACGGACCGATGGACTCGATGATCTGGTCATCGCTCATGCTCTCCGGTGACTGCGGTGTCGCCTGGGTCATGATCCGCTCCTTTCTTCTGGAAGTTTCTCGATGGGTGTCAGGGGGATGTTGGTCGTGCAGATGCCCTGACCACCGGTGATGGTGGCCAACGGCTGCACGTGGACGCCGACGAGAGAAGAGATCTTCTCGTGTTCGGCCTCGCACAGCTCGGGGTGCTCGGCGGCCACGTGGGCCACCGGGCAGTGGTGGTGGCATATCTGGATACCGTTCCCGGCACGGGTGACCGTTGCAGCGTACCCGGCACGGTCGAAGGCATCAGCCAACTCCCCCGCTGTTTTCTGGATGGAGTCGTCGTCCTCGCCTGCCGGGGCGACCCCGTCGACGATCCGCTCGATGCGTTTCGTCGCCAGGCGGCGGACGGCCTCCGCCCCTCCGGTCTCCCGGAGGATGTCCAGGGCGTCCGTGGCCAGCTGATCGTAGGAGTGCCCGAAATGGGACCGCCCCTCGTCGGTGAGCCGGAAAGCCTTCGCCGGTCGGCCCCGCGCTGCCGCGGAACCGGCCGACCTGGTGCGCCGGTCGAAGGTCTCCGCCAGGCCCTCCGCCACGAGGATGTCCAGGTGCCGGCGGACACCGGCGGCGGACATCTCGAGACGGTCGGCGAGGTGGGAGGCCGTGACCGGTGCGAGCTTGAGCAGCATGCGCATGATCTGACGGCGGGTGTCCCCCTCCACGGTCCGGGTCTCCGGGGTCTCGGGGGTCTTGGGGGTCTCGGGTAGATCGGTCATCGCCGTCACCTCCTTGCGTCGCTTCTCGATGGGTTGAGTCGTTGTCGGCACCGGGTGGTGGTCCGGTGCCCTCACATTCGACAACACTAGTGTTCCCTAATTCATTCCGACTGTCCAACCTTTCGATTCCCGGGCGTGTCCCGGCTGGCTAGGATGGGCGGGTGACCTCCAGACGACCGGCCCCCCTGCGCGCCCTCGGCGCCAGCCTCCCGCGGCTCGGCTCCGCGGGATCCCGGTCCGCCCTGCTCCACGTCGACCCCGGCGAGGACATCCGCCCCCGCGGCGCCCGCCTCGGCATCCGCGAACTCAACCGCTTCCAGGCACTGCGCTGGATCGGCACGATCGGATCACTCCTCATCGGCCTGGGGGCGCTCGGCGCCGGCGCCCTGCCCGTGCTCGGCAACCCCTACTCCTCCTTCCCCGGCGGCGCCTTCATGGCCCGCATGCTCACCACCTCCTCCGCCATGGTGCTCGTCGGCGTCGGCCTGCTCGTCCTGGCGTGGGTGCTCATGGGCCCCTTCGTGGGTGCCCCGTATCGACGCGCGCGTATCGACGGTGCGACCGTCACCCCCTCACTCATCAAACGCACCTTCGCGGCCTGGGTGCTCCCCCTGCTGTTCACCGCGCCGCTGTTCACCCAGGACATCTACTCCTATCTGGCGCAGGGCTCCATCGTCGCCCGCGGCATGGACCCGTATTCGGCGGGCCCCGTCGACCTGCTGGGCCCCGAGGACCCGCTGGCCCGCTCCGTGCCCTTCATCTGGTCCCACTCCCCCTCGCCCTACGGTCCGGTGGCCCTCGGCATCGCCTCGGCCATCAGCCGCATCACCGAGGACTCGATCACCCTCGGCGTCGTGGCCCACCGCCTCGTATCCCTGCTCGGCCTCATCGCCGCCGGCTGGGCCATCTCCCGGCTGGCCCGCCGCTGCCGCGTCAACCCCGTCACCGCCCTGTGGCTGGGCATGCTCAACCCGCTGACGATCCTCCACCTCGTCGGCGGCATCCACAACGAGTCCATCCTGCTGGGCCTCATGCTGGTGGGGCTGGAGGTGGGACTACGGGGCGTCGATAAGCTCGGGGGGCGCAACGGCCAGCCCGTCGACCCGGCCTCCGGGGCCGGGCTCATCATCCTCTCCGCGGCGCTCATCGCCTGCGCCGGCATGGTGAAGGTGACCGGATTCCTGGCGCTGGGATTCGTCGGCATGAACCTCGCGCGGCACTTCCTGCGCGTCGGGCGGGGGCCCGTGGTCTCCGTGCTGCTCGCCGTCGTCGTCCAGGTCGCCCTGCTCCTCGCGACCATCGCCCTCGTCACCGCCGTCACCGGCATCGGCCTGGGGTGGGTGACCGGGCAGGGCGGGGCGGCGTCGATACGCAGCTGGCTGTCGATGTCCACCGACATCGGCATCGTCGCCGGATTCCTCGGCATGCTCCTCGGGCTCGGCGACCACACCGACACGATGCTGCTCATCACCCGCGGGGCCGGGGTGCTCGTGGCCGGCGGATTCCTCGTCCGCTTCCTCTTCGCCACCTTCCGCGGCACCATCCACCCCGTCGGCGGCCTCGGAGTGGCCACCTTCGTGCTGGTCATCCTCTTCCCCGTCGTCCACCCCTGGTACATGCTGTGGGCCATCCTCCCCCTCGCCGCATGGGCCAACCAGATGCTCTTCCGCGTCGCCGTCGTCGCCTACTCCGCCTTCTTCTCCTTCACCGTCCTCCCCCGCGGACTCGCCCTGCCCCCGCTGACGATCGGCTCCATCTACCTCGGGGCGGCCCTCACTTTCACCGTCGTCGTGGGACTCGGCTGGTGGCTGATGCGGCGCGGGACGATTCGTGGCCTACACTGATTAACCGTGTCTGCAACTTTCGATGGGTCGCCCCCGGCCCTGGAGCTTGAGAATGTGGTCAAGACCTTCGGCGCCACCACCGCCGTCGACGGACTGTCCCTGACCGCCCGCCGCGGCGAGGTCCTCGCCCTTCTCGGCCCCAACGGCGCAGGCAAGACCACCACCATCGAAATGTGCGAGGGCTTCCAACGCCCCACATCCGGCTCGATCCGCGTCCTCGGCATCGACCCCGTCACCCGGCCGGAGGACGTCCGCGCCCGCATCGGCATCATGCTCCAGGGCGGCGGCTCCTACTCCGGCATCCGCGTCGCCGAAATGCTCCGCCTCGCCGCCGCCTACAACGAGGACCCCCACGACCCCGAGTGGCTCATCGACGTCCTCGGCCTCGACGGCGTCCGCCGCACCACCTGGCGCCGCCTCTCCGGCGGCCAGCAGCAACGCCTCTCCCTCGCCCTCGCCATCATCGGCCGCCCCGAACTCGTCTTCCTCGACGAACCCACCGCCGGCCTCGACGCCCAGTCCCGCCTCGCCGTCTGGGAACTCGTCGACGCCCTCCGCCGCGACGGCGTCACCGTCATCCTCACCACCCACCTCATGGACGAGGCCGAAGCCCTCGCCGACCGCATCGTCATCATCGACAAGGGACGCGTCGTCGCCTCCGGCACCCCCACCGAACTCACCTCCGGTGACGCCGGGGCGCGGATCAGCTTCGAGACCGACTCCCCCCTCGACGTCGCGCGCGCGGACGACGCGCTCGCGGGCCTCCCGCGTATCGAGGCAGTCCGCCCCCTCTACTACTGCCTGCCCACCGAGGCCACCCCGGCCGTCATCGCGGCACTCACCCGGGCCGCCGCCGACCAGGACGTCCTCGTCCGGCGACTCGACGTCGACCACCGCAACCTCGAAGAGGTCTTCCTCGACATCACCGGACGGAGCCTGAGGAGCTGACATGACCGAGATGACCACCACCCGCTTCTCCACCGGCACCTTCGCCCCGGCACCCCGCCGCGCGCCGCAGGCCCAGATGATCGCCAGCACCATCGGCAGGAGCTG
>DGYFI06203__coassemble_1885_pt1 | contig 11835 bp, 11 predicted proteins | sample DGYFI06203__metabat2_high_PE_041 | metagenome-assembled genome bin DGYFI06203 | reverse complement strand
AGGGATGTCCCTTCGTGTGGGGACCGCTACGTGGGGACGAGGACCTCGTCGTCTGCCACGGTGACGCGTGCAACCCCAACTGGCTCCTCGGGGCGGATCTCGGGTTCGTGGGGACCGTCGACCTGGGAAACCTCGGTGTCGACGACCGCTGGGCCGACATTGCGCCGGCAGTCCAGTCCCTGGCCTGGAACGGGATGGAGGGGCAGGACGCCACCTTCCCCCGGGGGTACGGCATCGAGCTGGATGAGGGGCAGTTCTCCCGTTATCTAGAGCGGTGGAATCACGCCGGATAGGCTTGGTTTCATGAAGCTGCGTACCTCGGTAGTGGGGGTCCTGGCTGCAGGAGCTTCCTCGGATGCCCCCGCGGACGCCGCGACGGCGCCCCTGAGCGGAACCCGGTACAGATTGGTCGAAGACGTGGAGCGTTTCAGTGAGGGCACCGAAACGTACCTATTTTCTTCCCCCGACGGGGAGATCGAGTGTCAGATCGTCGAGCAGTCCGGCAGTTCGGGTCCTTCGCCTGAGTTCGGAGGCGGGTGTGTCAACGGGGGACTTGAGTCGGCGCGCGGTTCGACGGTGATGTTCGCTACCCAGTCACCCGAGGAGTTCAGCTGGGAGCTGGATCCTGGCAGCTACCCGGGTCACTTCTACGGGGGTGGTCCTGCTCTCGAGGTCGGAGAAGTCATCCTCATGAGTCCACTGCTGTGTTTCGTACCGGATGAAGATTCATTGGGGTGTCTCATGCCCCGGGACCTGAGGGGATTTCTCGTCGAAGGAGCGGAGACGAGGGTTATTGACGCTTCCGATTATTCAGAGATTTTCGGGGGAGAGATCCTCGTCCCGTTCATTAGATAGGAGTTCGATAACGGTGGGTCGGTCATCTGCTACGAAGGCACGTCCGATGTTACTTACACCTGCGGCGCCGCATGGGACCTGGACTTCCCCAATATGGAGGGCTCGACGGTGCAGTCCAACGCCGTGTTCTTTGACGTCAGCGGCGCCCAGCCTGTCGTCAAGGGCCACAACGCCTCGAACGTCGGCCTGGCCGGTGAGAACGCCCAGTCCACCCCACCGGGCACCTACCACCATTACGGCTTCACCATCGAGCACGATGGCGAGCGGGCGACGTTCACCACGCCGCAGGGCGGGACATTCTGGGTGGGTGTCGACGGGTTCGGCGTGGACTAGCGCTCCAGCACGAATGCATCCGTGCGGTAGGGGATGGCCAGCAGCTGCCCGGGCTGGTACTCGAGACGGTCGAAGAGGTACCAGCGCAGGTTCTCCGTCATGCGCTTCCGCACCTCCGGACCGGACTTGAGCCAGTAGGACCGGGAGGCCATGAGGTCGAAGAGCTGCTCCACGCGCAGGTGCTGCACCCAGGTGGTGCGCAGCTCGCCCGCCAGGTGCCACGGTGCGTGGACCTCCGGGATGAACCCCGGGCGCTGGATGTCGCCGGAGTGCATGATGCGGGCCAGGCGCAGGATCCACGGGTGGGAGACGTCGAGGTTGTTCCACACCAGTACGACCCGACCCCCGGGGCGGACGACGCGGTCCAGCTCGGCGCAGGCCTCGGCGGCGTCGACCCAGTGCCAGGTCTGGGCGCAGGTGACGGCGTCGACGGAGGCGGCGCGCAGGCCGGTGGCCTCGGCGGTGGACCGCCACACGGGGATGGGCAGTGAGCGGAGCACCCGGACCATGTCCGGTGAGGGGTCGGAGGCGAGGACGTCGTGGCCGGCGTCGATAAGCGGGGCGGTGAGCTTGCCGGTGCCGGCACCGAGGTCGGCGACGGTGCGGCAGCCGTCGACAAGCTCCAGCACCGCGGGAGGATAACCGGGACGCACGTCGTCGTATGTGTCGGCGCCGCTGCGGAACGCCCATGCGGACTCACGGCGGTGGGCGGCGTCGGCGAATTCCGGGGTGTCCTTGGTGGACGCCTTCCGGAAGGCGGGGGAGAGGGTCACGCCAAGTAAGATAGCCGATCATGGCCCGACTCCCCGCCGCCGACGATCCCCGTTGGCTCCCCAAGACCGTCCTCTCCCGCTGGCGCTGGACGGTACCGGCGGGCATCTTCATGGCGGTCAGTTTCCTGTCCAACGGCCTGTCGCCGGTGATCATCGGCCGGGCGATCGACGACCTGGACCGCGTGTTCTGGTGGATCGGGGTGCTGGCGGGCACGTTCATCATGGGCATGGTGGCCAGCTGGTTCGGCCGCCGCCTGCTCAACCGGTCGATCCTGGTCATCGGGCACGACCTGCGTATGGAGGTCACCGACCGCATCCAGGATCCCCGCGGCGTCGGCGGTCGGCGGCGCACGCCGGGCGAACTGCTGTCGATCGCGTCCTCGGACACCCAGCGCGTGGCGGATGCGGTGTTCATGACCGTGTTCCCCGTGGCGGAGGTCGCGTCGGTGCTCTACGTGGGCATCATGATGCTCTACATCAGTGTGCCGCTGGGCATCGCGGTGCTCATCGGCGGGCCGTTGCTCGTGTGGATCGCGCTGGTCGCGGCGGGTCCGCTCCGTCGGCGCTCGGGGAAGCGGCAGGCGGCCCTGGCCCGCGCCGCGGCGACCGCCACCGACGTGGTGCAGGGTCTGCGCATCCTCAAGGGACTCGGCGCGGTGGACACCGTCCGCAGCCGCTACCTGCGGGTCTCCGACGAGGCCTACGAGCGCACCGTCGACGCCAACCTCGCACAGGCCCGGCTCAACGCCACGACCGACGCCACCGGTTCGCTCTACGTCATCGCGGTCGCGGTGGCCGCGGCGTGGCTGGCGCTCGACGGTCAGATGAGCATCGGTGAGCTCATCACCGCCATCGGCCTCACGCAGTTCGTCATCATGCCGATGACCATGCTGGGCAAGAACATCGCCTCCCGCTGGGCTGCGGCGCAGGCCTCGGGGCGTCGTATCCGCGAGGTACTGGCCGCCCCGTACGCACTGGAGGAGGAGCACACGGACGTCCCCGACCTGCCCACCGGTCTCACCGTGGTCACCGGTCCGGCGCCGGAGGAGCTCATCCTCGCCCCGCGCGACCGGGTCGTCGTGGCCCCACACGCGGCGGACCTCTTCGACGGCTCCGTGCTGGACAACGTCCACCCGGATCCGGACCGCGCCCGCCGTGCCCTCGAGGTCGCGGCCGTGGAGGACATCCCCGGCGGACCGGAGCGGGAGGTCGGGGAGAACGGCCGTAACCTCTCCGGTGGTCAGCGTCAGCGTGTGGCCCTCGCCCGCGCCATCGCGGCGGACCCGGAGATCCTCATCCTGCAGGACCCCACGACCGCCGTCGATTCGGTGACGGAGGTGCGCATCAGCGAACGCGTGGCCGCCGCGCGCAGCGGGAGACCGACGATCGTCTACTCCGATGCGCCGGCCTGGAAGGCCGTGGCCGACAGGGTGGTGACGGCATGAGGTTCCCGCTCGCCGATCTCGGGCAGGTCCGCCGCGAGGTGGGCCGCCAGATCGCCCGCGTGCCCGGCGCGCGTCGTCAGGGCCTGCTGGCGCTGCTCCTGCTCAGCCTCGGTGCGGCTGCGACGGTCGCGGTGCCGTGGCAGCTCGGTCGGATCGTCGACATCGTCATCCGGGGTGAGAGCCTGTGGGAGGCCGTGGCCTGGCTGGTCGCGGCCGCCGTCGCCGGCGCGGGGCTCAGCGCCGCCGGGTTCTTCTACGTCTCGCGGCTGAGCGAGCGCGTCATCGCGCACCTGCGCGAGGAGATGGTGGGCACGGCCCTCGGTCTGCCCGTGCACCGCGTCGAGGACGCCGGCACGGGTGACCTGGTGTCCCGCTCGACGGATGATGTCGCCGTGCTGTCGTCCGCGGTGACGGAGACGGTGCCCATCCTGTCGAGTTCGCTGTTCACCATCCTCGCGACGTCGGTGGCCCTGGTGACGCTCAACTGGCGGTTCCTGCTGGTGCTGGTCGTCGTCGCCCCGCTGTACTGGATCGCGTCGCGCCGTTACCTGGCGGTGGCCCCGGGGCGTTACGCCGCCGAGCGTGCGTCCATGGCGGACCGTGCCCGCAAGCTGCTCGAGGCCATTCACGGGCAGGCCACGGTCCGCGCGTACCGGATGGAGTCCGAGATGCACGAGCGCATCCGGGTCACCTCCCAGGCGGTCGTCGACCACGGGTTCTCGGCCCGTCTCACCATGATCGTCCTGCAGGTGTGGATGTCGGTGGGTGAGTTCCTCATTCTCGCCGGTGGTCTCATCGTCGGTTGGACGGCGGTGCGCAACGGTGACCTCACCGTGGGTGCGGTCACGGCCGCGATGCTCATGCTCATCCGCCTGCGTGGTCCGCTCATGATGTTCATGCGCGTGCTCGACACCGTGCAGTCCGGCTACGCCTCCCTCACCCGTATCGTCGGCGTGGTCATCGACCCGCCGGCCCCCGTCGCGGACTCCGGTGCCCGCGCCCCGGAGGGCGTCGTCGACATGCGTGACGTGAGCTTCTCCTACGGCGGCGACTGGGCGGTGCGCGACGTGTCCCTGAGCATCCGCCCGGGGGAGACGGTGGCGCTCGTCGGTGCCTCCGGCGCCGGCAAGACGACGGTCGCCGCCCTCCTCGCCGGTCTGCGGGTCCCCGACGAGGGGACCGTGCTTGTCGACGGTGTCGAGGTCTCCTCCCTCTCCGACGCCGAGCGCGTCGCCCGCCTCGCGATGATCTCCCAGGACGTCCACGTGTTCTCCGGCACCCTCCGCGAGGACCTCACCCTGGCCCGCCCGGACGCCACCGACGCCGAGCTCGTCGACGCTCTCGAGCGGGTCCACGCCCACTGGTACGGTCAGCTGGCTGACGGCCTGGACACCGAGATCGGCGCCCGCGGCCACCAGCTCGACCCCGTCGAGGCGCAGCAGCTGGCCCTGGCCCGCATTCTCCTGCTCGACCCGAAGGTCGTCGTCATGGATGAGGCCACCGCCGAATCGGGCTCCGCCGGCGCCGGCGACCTCGAGGCCGCCGCCGAGGTGGTCACCCGGGACCGCGCGGCCCTCGTTGTCGCGCACCGCCTCGACCAGGCCGCGCAGGCCGACCAGGTGCTCGTCATGGAGGCCGGGGAGGTCGTCGAGTGCGGCACCCACGAGGAACTCGTCGCCCGGGGCGGCCGCTACACCGACCTGTGGGCGGCGTGGTCGAAGGGGCGCGCGTGAGACTGTTCGTCATGCTCGTCACCCTGCTTCTGCTCACCGGGTGCACGGCGCCGGTGGAGGAGCCGGTGGCGTCGAGAAGCGTCGGTGCCCCGCAGAAGACGGTGACGGGAACCGTCTCCGTCGATGGACGCGACCGGACGTTCCGCGTCTCGACGCCCGCCGGGTTCCACCGCGGCAGGCAGTGGCCGGTGGTGTTCGCCTTCCACGGGTGGAGGGAGTCGGCGGAGACGATGGAGCAGGTCAGCGGGCTGGACAGCGTGAATGCCATCGTCGTCTACCCGGAGGGTGTGGAGCAGGCCTGGGCACCGGCCCCGTACGCGGCGACGAGCGGGGAGGAGGACCTCGGCTTCGCCCGGGTGCTCCTCGATCACGTGCGTGACGAGTACCCGGTCGACGGCTCGCGCATCTTCGCCACCGGCTTCTCCAACGGCGGTGGCTTCGCCGCCTACCTGGGCTGCCACCTGCCGGAGACCTTCCATGCGGTCGCCCCGGTAGGTGCCGCCTACTATGAGGCGATCCACCTCGGCTGCACCACCGAACCCGTCGCCCGTCTGGACATCCACGGCACCGATGACCGCACGATCCACTACTACGGAGGCACCCGCCACGGCGAGCGGTACGAACCGGTCCCGGTGGTGCTCGACCGGGTGGCGGAGAACAACGGCTGCACCCGGTCGACCATGACCAGGCGGAGTCAGGACGTCATCGTCCAGCACTGGCAGGGCTGCCGGCTGCCCCTGGTCCACGTGCGTGTCGGTGGCGGGGCACACGTGTGGCCGAAGGAGGCGACAGCGGAGTTACGGGCGTTCTTCGGCGTGTAGCGTGGACCTTATGAATGGCAACACAACTCGGCGCGTGGCGGTCATCTTCAACCCCGTCAAGGGCGAGCCGGAGGAGATGAAGCAGCAGGTCATCGACGCCGCCCGGCGGCACGGTTGGGAGGACCCGGAGTTCCGGGAGACCTCCGTCGAGGACCCCGGTTTCGCGCCCGCCCAGCAGGCCGCCGAGGAGGGCTACGACATGATCTTCGCCGCGGGTGGTGACGGCACGGTCCGCGCCGTCGCGGCCGCCCTGCGCGGCACCGGGTCCACGCTGGCGATCATCCCCGTCGGCACCGGCAACCTGCTGGCCCGCAACCTCAAGCTGCCGCTGGATGTGCCCGAGGCCATCGAGACCGCGTTCTCCGGGCAGGACACGCGCATCGACGTCTGCACCGCCCTTCTCACCCTCCCCGACGGCGAGTCCGAGGAGCTCGACTTCGTCGTCATGGCCGGCGTGGGCATCGACGCCCAGATGATCGTCAACACCGACGATGACCTGAAGAAGAAGATCGGTTTCCTCGCCTACGGTGTCGCCATCGCGAAGTCGCTCACGGGCGGCCGTCGCCTGCACCTGACCTGGAAGCTCGACGATGCCCCCGTCCGCCGCACCCGCGTCCACTCGCTCATCGTCGGAAACTGTGGCGACCTGGTGGCCAGCGTCCCGCTGCTCCCCGACGCCGTGGCCAACGACGGCCATTTCGACCTCGTCGCCCTGCGCCCCAGGGGGCTGCCCGGGTGGGGTCTCATCGTCGGCCGCCTCGCCACCCAGATGGGGCGCAAGGTGATCAACCGCCTGCGTCGCCGCGACGAGCAGCTCACCGGGGGTTCCGGCGACATCGAGGAGCTGCAGTACGCCACGGGCACCCGCCTCGAAGTGTCGTTGCCGAAGCCGGAGGTTTTCGAGGTCGACGGGGACGAGGTGGGGGAGGTCACCGCCTTCACCGTCACCATCGAGCCGGAGTGCCTCATCGTGCGTGAGCCGGTGCCCCCGCCTACCGCGGAACCGGGCGAGCCCCGCCCCGGAACGGAGGTGTTCGGGGGTTAGTCGGAGGGTAATGGCCCGTGTGACGACTTGGACAAGTAGATTTATCCCCGTAACACGTCACACTTGGCCCCTGGAAGGAACCCCCATGTTCTCACGCACCAAGGTAGTGGCCGGCTTCGCGGCCGCCGCACTTTTCCTCACCGCCTGCACCTCCGACTCCGGCACCGACTCGGACGGGACCACCACCGCAGCCTCCGGTGACGACGCCTACTCCATCGGCATCAACCAGCTCGTCCAGCACCCGGCCCTCGACGCCGCCACCGCCGGCTTCAAGGAGGTCCTCGACGAGGCCGGCGTCGAGGTCACCTACGACGAGCAGAACGCCAACGGCGAGCAGGCCACCGCCCTGACCATCGCCCAGCAGTTCGCCGGCAACGACCTCGACCTGATCCTGTCCGTGGCCACCCCGGCCGCCCAGGCCACGGCCCAGAACATCACCGACATCCCGGTCCTGTTCACCGCCGTCACCGACCCGGTCTCCGCCGAGCTCGTCGACTCCGAGGAGGCCCCGGGCGGCAACGTCACCGGCACCTCCGACGTCGCCCCGATCGAGGACCAGCTCGACCTGCTCAAGGAGCTCGTGCCGGACGCTCAGAAGGTCGGCATCGTCTACGCCTCCGGTGAGGTCAACTCGCAGGTCCAGGTCGAGCTGGCCCAGGAGGCCGCCGGCCCGCGCGACCTGGAGATCGTCACCCAGACCGTGACCACCGCCAACGACATCCAGCAGGCCGTCGAGGCCCTGGGTGACGTCGACGCCATCTACGTCCCGACCGACAACATGGTCGTGGCCGGCATCGCCTCCCTCGTCCAGGTGGCCGAGCAGAAGCAGATCCCGGTCGTCGCCGCCGAGGCCGGCACCGTCGAGGGCGGCGCCGTCGCCACCCTGGGCATCGACTACACCGAGCTGGGCCGCCAGACCGGCGAGATGGCCCTGCGCATCCTGCAGGACGGCGAGGACCCGGCGTCCATGGCCGTCGAGAAGGCCACCGAGTTCACCTACGTCATCAACGAGGACGCCGCTGAGCGTCTCGGCGTGACCATCCCGCAGGAGATCCTGGACGAGGCCGAGACCGTATGATCGGCGCCGTCGAGGTCGGCCTCATATACGGGGTGATGGCCCTGGGCGTCTTCCTGACGTTCCGGGTCCTCAACTTCCCCGATCTGACGGTCGACGGCAGCTTCACCACGGGCGCAGCCACCGCTGCGGTCGGCATCCTCAACGGGTGGCCGCCGCTGCTGGCGACGCTCGCCGGCTTCGTCACCGGCTTCCTCGCCGGTGTCGTCACCGGACTGCTCCACACGAAGGGCCGTATCGACGGCCTCCTCGCGGGTATCCTCACCATGATCGCCCTGTGGTCGATCAACCTCCGCATCATGGGTGGCGCCAACATCCCGATGCTGCGCCAGGAGACCCTGTTCACACCGCTGCGTGAGGCCGGTCTGCTGGGCACCTGGGTCGGTGCCGCCATTCTCCTCGCCGTCGTGGCGGTGCTGGGCCTGGTGGTCGTGTGGTTCCTCACCACCGATCTGGGCCTGTCCATCCGTGCGACGGGTGACAACGGCCCGATGATCACCTCCTTCGGTGTGTCCACCGACTACACCAAGACCCTCACCCTGGCGCTGTCGAACGGTTTCGTCGGCATGTGCGGCGCACTCGTCGGCCAGTACCAGGGCTTCGCGGACATCTCCATGGGTATCGGCCTCATCCTCGTCGGACTGGCGTCGGTCATCATGGGCCAGGCCATCCTCGGCCAGCGTTTCCTGTGGCTGGCCGTGTACGCCGTCATCGTGGGTGCCGTGCTGTACCGCATCATCATCTTCCTGGCGCTGCAGGTGGGCCTCGACCCCAACGACATGAAGCTGATCACCGCCCTGCTGGTCATCGTGGCGCTTCTCGTGCCCCGCTGGAAGGGCCTGACGTCCCGTTTCAACAGGAAGCCGGCGGCTGCGGCGGCCGGTGCGAAGGTGGCTGCCTGATGCTGAAGATCGAGAACATCTCCAAGACGTTCTTCCCGGGCACGGTCAACGAGCGCGTGGCCCTCAACGAGCTGGACCTGACCCTCGACGAGGGGGATTTCATCACCGTCATCGGCTCCAACGGTGCCGGTAAATCCACGCTGCTCAACGCCGTCGCGGGTCGTCTGTTCGTCGACACGGGCACGGTGCTCATCGACGGCAAGAAGGTCAACAAGCTCCCGGAGTACAAGCGTGCCCGCTACGTGGGTCGCGTCTTCCAGGATCCGTTGGCGGGCACCGCCCCCAACCTCACCATCGAGGAGAACCTCTCCCTGGCGCTGCTGCGCGGTAAGGGCCGTGGCCTGGGCCGGGGTCTGACGAAGAAGCGTCGCGACGAGTTCGTCGAGAAGCTCAAGTCCCTCGAGCTGGGCCTGGAGAATCGCCTGTCCGCCAAGGTGGGCCTGCTCTCCGGTGGTCAGCGCCAGGCGCTGTCGCTGCTCATGGCCGGTTTCACCAACCCCCGGATCATGCTTCTCGACGAGCACACCGCCGCCCTCGACCCCCAGCGGGCCGAGCTGGTCACCGGCCTCACCGAGCGCATCATCTCCGAGGGCGGGCTGACGACCCTCATGGTCACCCACAACATGGAGCAGGCCATCCGCCTGGGCAACCGCCTCATCATGATGCATGAGGGGCGGATCGTCTACGAGGCCGATTCCGAGATGAAGTCCAAGCTCACCGTCCGTGACCTCCTGCAGTAGTTCGCGGACATCAAGGGCGCCACGCTCTCCGACAAGGCGTTCCTCGGCTAGACCCCGCTTATCGACGCCCCCGCTGCCCACCGCAGCGGGGGTTCGTTCATGTCCGCAGGCTCTCCACGAAGTCCACGAACTTCTCCTCGCTGTACATGAAGTCGAGGAAGGGCGGGGCGTCGTTAAGCGAATGGAACGGGGGATCGCGGTAGATGAGTTCGCCGTCGCGGAAGACGAGGAGCACCGGGATGGTGGAGATCTCGAGGTCCCTCACCAGGCGCTGCTGGATCTCGATCTCCGCCTCGCCGAAGGGGATGTCGGGGAACTGCCCGTCGGCGGCCCGGTAGATGCGGCGGAAGCGCAGGCACGGTCCACAGGAGGTGGACCAGAACAGTGCCAGGACGAGGCCGTCCTGTGAGGTGAACTCCTCGTAGCCGCCGGAGGTCATCTGCTCGGTCATGCCTTCCATTGTGCCCTGACCTCCCGGTTTGTGGCGACTACCCCCGTTGGTCACCCCCATGTCCGGTGGGTGGTTTAGGTTGGGTTTCGAACGTACGAACGAAAGGCGTTGGGGGTGATTGTTGTGGTTGAGCCGTCATGGTCGGTACTTGCGGAGTCGAATCCGTACCGGGGTGCCCGTCGGGCGCGGGTGTCGGCGGAGTACTTCATGTGGCGTAGCTGCCAGCCGGAGGTCGAGGTGCGCGACGGCGCGGACTGGACCGCCCTGAGCGCAGAACTGTACTCGAAGATCGGTGCGACGAAGCACCAGATCACCCAGAACCTCGACGCGCTGGCCGTGCTCGACCGCCTCCCGCAGTTGAAGGCGCTGGTGGAGGAGACTTTCCTCCTGGGGATGAATCATCTCTGCACCATCGAGAGGGCGGTGTCGTCCGCCGCCCTCGCACTCCAGGCGGACCACTACTTCTGGAAGGCCCTCGACGAGGACCTCATCCACCGCTTCACCCCGACGCGCGCCCACCAGCTGCTGCCCAGTTCGTCCGCGATCAAGGACACGGTCATGTCGACCATCCGCAGCGTGGAGGAGCTGGCAGCGCCGCAGGACGATCCCTGGAGCGAGGGCACCCCGGTGGGCTCGGATGCACCTGAGAGGGAGGGGCCCCAGCCGTGCGAGAATCCCGCGGAGCTCATGTCGACCTTGCCGCCCCCGGAGGACAAGCTCACCTCAACGCTGCACGCCGAGGATCTGTCCGACGGTTCCGTGCGAATTGAACTCATCACGGATCAGGCCACCGGTACCGAGATCCTGGAGGCGGTCGACCAGGCCGCCGCGGACCGCGACTGTTTGAAGGCGGAGGCCCTCACGTCGCTCATCCTCGACGATGTGACCACCAAGGCCACCATGATGCTTTACCAGGCTGACGATGAGGGAGTGGAGGAGGCCGACAACCCCGTCTTCCACCCCGTGCGCGGACTGCTCACCCCGCAGGCGGCCGCCGTACTGCGCAAGCGCGTCACCCGGACCATCAGCATGCGGCACGCGAAGACGGCCCGCACCGGGGCCTACGAGACCACTGTGCCCATCCGTGCCTACCTCATCGGCCGGGACTGGATCTGCCGCTGGCCGGGGTGCAACCGGAAGGCGACACACTGCGACGCCGACCACCGCATCAACCACGACGACGGAGGGCCCACCACCGCAGCGAACATGGCGATGCTCTGCCGGCACCACCACAACCGGAAGACGGACGAGGAGATCCATTACCTCCTCGACCCCCACACCGGCGACGTCTACTGGCTGTTCGCCGACGGCACCTACGCGGTGGACGAGGCCACCGGACCCCTGGCTCCCAAGCAGAAGCGCTGGGTGCAGACATACCGCCAGCGCCGGAAGCGGCGACGGGAGTACCTATCAGCCCGGGCAGCCGCCGAGCGGTTCGAGTCCTACCAGGAGCAGATGAACGCCCCGCCACCGGAGAAACCCGAGGAACCGGAACACCACATCCCGTGGATGAATCCACCACCGTTCTAGGGTCGTCCGTGCTGTCGTCGCTTCCCGGAAAACCAAAAACAGGCCAGCGAGAACGCTGACCTGCTATTTGTCGGACTGACAGGATTTGAACCTGCGACCCCTACACCCCCAGTGTAGTGCGCTACCAAGCTG
>DGYFI06203__coassemble_1827_pt1 | contig 12342 bp, 10 predicted proteins | sample DGYFI06203__metabat2_high_PE_041 | metagenome-assembled genome bin DGYFI06203 | reverse complement strand
CAACTCGTGGCCGAGGATCTCTCCGTCATCCTCGGCACCCGCACCATCTTCCGGGGCCTCAGCCTCGCCCTGTCCGCTGGCGACCGCATTGTCGTCGTCGGCGAGAACGGCCGCGGCAAGACCACGCTCCTCAACACTCTCGTCGGCCGCCTGGCTCCCGCCACCGGGCGGGTCACCGTACACGGCAGCCTGGCGCTCGCGGAACAGCAGATGAGCGCCGCCGGCACCGTCGGTGACGCCGTCCGCGACACCATCCGCCCCGCCGAACAGGCCCTCGCGCGTCTAGACGCCGCCCTGCTCACCATCGAGGATGCCCCCGACGAGTACGAGGCCGCCCTCGCCGCCGCCGAACTTCTCGACGCCTGGGACGCCCACCGCCGCGTCCGCTCCGCGCTGGCGTCCCTCGACGCCGAGTTCCCCGATGACGCCGACCTCGATTCCCTCTCCGTCGGCCAGCGCTACCGCGTCCGCCTCGCGTGCCTGCTCGCCGGTCACCACGACCATCTGCTTCTCGACGAACCCACCAACCACCTGGACCACTCCAGCCTGGGTTTCCTCACCGAGCAGCTCCGCCAACGTCGCGGGTCGGTGCTCGTCGTCTCCCACGACCGCACCCTGCTGAAGGACCTCGCGACCACCGTCCTCGATCTCGACCCCACCCCCGACGGGCTGCCCCGCACCTGGGGGCAGGGGTACGAGGGCTACCGCTCCGGACGCGCCGCCCTCGAGGAGGCGTGGGCCCACGAGTACGCCGCCCAGACCTCCCGGCAGGCGCAACTCCAGCAGGACCTCCAGCAAGCGCAGTCCCGCCTGAGCACCGGGTGTCGACCCCCGAAGGGCACCGGCAAACACGCCCGTCAGTCCCGTGCCCCCGGCGTGGTCCAGGCGGTCAAGCGTCGGCAGGAGGCCCTCGAGGCACACAAGGTGACGTTGCCGCCTCCCCCGCCGGTGCTCACCTTCCCCCGCCTCCACGCGAAACCGACCCGGACCTACCTGCGCGCCGAGGGGCTGTCCCTGACCGGGCGATTGACGGGCCCCGTCGACCTGTCCATCCGCGGCGGTGACCGTCTCGTCATCACCGGCCCCAACGGCGCCGGCAAGTCCACCCTCATCGACATCCTCACCGGCCGGCTGAAACCGACGACCGGCGAGGTATCGGTGCCGGATCCGTCGGCGATCGGCTACCTCCACCAGGAGTCGGCGGAGTCCGACGACCACCTCTCCATGGGGCAACGTCGCCGGCACGACATCGCCCGGCTGCTGAGCGACGGCCCGTCGGTCCTGCTTCTCGACGAACCGACCAACCACCTCTCCATCGCCGCCGTCACCCAGCTGACGGACGCGTTGGAGGAGACGGAGGCGGCCGTCGTCCTGGTCACCCACGACCGGCAGCTGCTCGCCGACACGGCGCACTGGCCGCGCCTGGAGATCACGCCCGCGGGTGCGCCTCCCGCCACACCTGACGGAGGTTGTCCGCGGTGACGTGGGTGTAGATCTGGGTGGTGGTCACCGAGGAGTGGCCGAGGAGCTCCTGGACGACGCGGACGTCGGCACCGCCCTCGAGAAGGTGGGTGGCGTAGGAGTGCCGGAGCGTGTGTGGGGAGATGTCCTTGTCCAGGCCGGCGCGGGCGGCGGCGTTCTTGAGGATCGCCCACGCGCTCTGCCGGCTCAGGGCCCCGCCGCGGGTGTTGAGCAGAAGCGCGTGTGACTTCCCCTGGGCCAGGAGGGGGCGGGCGCGCACCAGGTAGGCCTCGACCGCCTCCACGGCCTTGGAGCCGATGGGGACGAGGCGCTGCTTGTTGCCCTTACCGGTGATCCGCAGGATGCCGTCGTTGTCGGTGACGTCGTCGACGGTGAGTCCCATGACCTCGCTGATGCGGGCCCCGGTGCCGTAGAGCAGTTCGAGGAGGGCCTTGTCGCGCAGGTCGAGGGCGTCGGCGTACTTGCCGTCGGGCACGGCGTCGATGAGCTGGGTGACCTCGTCGATGCTCAGCGTGTCGGGCAGGTGGCGGCCGGTGGCCGGCGGGGAGACGTCCGCGGCGACGTCGACGTCGACGATCCCCTCCCGGAGCGCGAACCTGTGCAGTCCGCGGGCGACGACGAGTGCGCGTCCGGCGGAGCTGGCGGCCAGTCCCGAGCGGCGCAGGTCGGCGACGTAGGCCTCGACGTCGGCGGTGGCGACGTCGGCAAGCTCGTGGCGGCCGGCCTCGTCGAGCCAGGTGAGGTAGCGCTCGACGTCGCGTCGATAGTTACTCAGGGTGTTGTCGGACAGACCGCGCTCGACGGCGAGGTGATCGAGCCAGGTCGTCGCCACGTCGCGGGCGGTCACGACATCTTCTTCAGGTCCGGGCCGACGCGGCGGGAGGCCAGCGCCGTCGGCCGCCACGGGAACGGCGTGTCGACGGGCCGGGGTTCCGCCCGCCCGTCGAGCACCTCGGCGGCGCTGAGGATGCCGGACACGGCGATGGAGTTGACGATCTCGCCGCGCAGGATCATGGCGCGGGCCTGCTCCAGGGGGATCCACTCGAGGAGCATGTCCGCCTCCTCGTGCTCCATCTCACCGCGCTCGACGTCGCTGAGGTCCCGGGCGAGGAAGACGCGGACGGTCTCCTCGCAGAAGCCGGGGGATGTGACGAGGTCGCAGAGCACGTCCCAGCGTCCGGCGGCGAGGCCAGCCTCCTCGGCGAGCTCGCGCTGCGCGGTGGTGATCTCGTCCTCGCCGGCGACGTCGAGAAGCCCGGCCGGCAGCTCCCACAGGCGGGACTGCACGCTGTGCCGGTACTGGCGGACCAGGGCGACGCGTCCCTCGCGGACGGCGACGACGGCCACGGCCCCGAAGTGTTCGACGATCTCGCGGGTCCCGGTCCCGCCGCCGGGCATCGCGAGGGTGTCGCGGCGGACGGCGAGGATCGGGGACTCGAGCAGCAGCTCCGAGTCGAGGACGTCGAACACGTGGGTACCGGGCGGGGTCATGCCACTAATCTAGCGCCGCAGCCAGCAGTCCGATGAACAGCGGGTGCGCCCGCGTCGGCCGGGACGCGTATTCCGGATGGGCCTGGGTGGCCACCAGGTACGGGTGGTCGGGGTACTCCACGAACTCCACGAGCTGCCCGTCCGGGGAGGTGCCGGAGAAGACCAGGCCGGAGCCCGCGGTGATGGCCTCGCGGTAGGCGTTGTTCACCTCGTAGCGGTGGCGGTGGCGTTCGGCCACCTCGGTGGTGCCGTAGGTGGCGGCGACGACCGACCCCTCGGCCAGCACGGCCGGCCAGGCCCCCAGGCGCATGGTGCCGCCGAGGTCGGCGATGTTCTTCTGGTCCTCCATGACGGCGATGACCGGGGTGTCGGTGTCCGGGTCGATCTCCGTGGAGGTGGCGCCGGTCAGCCCGGCCGCGCGAGCCGCCTCGATGACGACGGTCTGCAGGCCGAGGCAGATGCCCAGCAGCGGGATGCCGTTCTCCCGGCAGTGGGTGATCGCGGCGATCTTGCCCTCGATGCCCCGCGACCCGAAGCCGCCGGGGATGATGACGGCGTCGACCCCGTCGAGGGAGAGGTCCCCGTCGGCGTTGATCCACTCGATGTGGGTGGCCACGCGGTGGTGGAAGCCGGCGGCGTGGACGGCCTCGACGACGGAGAGGTAGGCGTCGGGAAGATCGGTGTACTTGCCGACGATGCCGACGGTGACCTCGCCTTCCGGGTGGCACACCCGGTCGAGCAGGTCCTGCCAGGCCCGGAAGTCCGGCTCGGTGGTGGGCAGATCGAGGAGGTCGCTGAGGAACGTGTCGAGGCCCTGCTCGTGCAGCACCCCCGGGATGTCGTAGATGCTCGGCGCGTCGGCGCACGAGATGACACCCTGCTTCTCGACGTCGCACATGAGCGCGATCTTCTCCTTGAGCCCGGCGGGCACCTCCCGGTCACACCGCAGGACGATGGCGTCCGGCTGGATGCCGATGGAGCGCAGGGTGGCGACCGAGTGCTGGGTGGGCTTGGTCTTCAGCTCGCCTGAGGGGGCCAGGTACGGCACGAGGGAGACGTGGATGAAGGCGATGTTGCGGCGGCCGACGACGTGGCGCAGCTGGCGGGCGGCCTCGAGGAAGGGCAGGGACTCGATGTCGCCGACGGTGCCGCCGATCTCCGTGATGACGACGTCGATGTCCTCGCCGCCGGCGCCGATGACGCGGTCGCGGATCTCGTCGGTGATGTGCGGGATGACCTGCACGGTCTTGCCCAGGTAGCCGCCGCGGCGTTCGCGGGCGATGACCTCGGAGTACACGGCACCGGTGGTGACGTTGGCGGTGCGGTTGAGGGTGCGGTCGAGGAAACGCTCGTAGTGGCCGAGGTCGAGATCGGTCTCCGCCCCGTCCTCGGTGACGAAGACCTCCCCGTGCTCGAAGGGGTTCATGGTGCCGGGGTCGACGTTGAGGTACGGGTCGAGCTTCTGCATGGTCACGCGGAGCCCGCGGTCGGTGAGCAGGCGTCCGAGGCTGGCGGCCGTCAGGCCCTTGCCCAGTGAGGAGACGACGCCTCCCGTGACGATGATGTGGCGTGTGTGATGGCGCATGGGGCCTCCCGTGGTTCGAGGAACTCTACGGGACTCCAGAATAACCTATCTGTTGACAGATAGGAATCTACGGCGCCGGGCTCGCGGCCTCCGCGGACTCGGCGGAACCGTAGGCCCCGGACTCACCCTCCAGCTGCTCACGGACCGCGAGCACCGTCGCCATGCGGCCCACGGCCCGGTCGACGGAGTCCACGGTGGACACCCCGGTCTCCTCCGCGCGCACCAGACCCACCGCACCGGTGTCCGCGGCGGTGTGGATGCGGCCGGCGAGGACGGCACCGTTGCCGCGGCCGTCGAGAGCTCCGACGAAGTCCGCGAGGTTCCGGGACTCCAGCCCCTCGGAGGCGTCGCCGGTGACGACGACGGCGACCTGCGCCGGGAGGATGGTGCCGTCCTCGTAGTCGAGGAATCCGGCGTCCCGCAGCGCGCGGAGCAGCAGGCCCCGCTCCTCCGAACTCGACTGCTCCTCCCCCGTCTCCGGGTTGAGCAGGAGAGCGGATCCCAGGGCCTCACCGGCGTGCAGGCCCGGATCGAGGCGGTCCTCGGAGAGCTGCGCCCCGGCGGGCAGGGTGTTCGCCACGATGGACTTGAGCTGGTCGGCACCCTCGGCGGAGAGGAACTGCTCCGCCAGGGAGATGGTTCCGGCGTCGATGGCGCCGGCATCGGCGAGCAGCGTCTCGACGCCCGCCACATCCTCCTCGACCGCGTCCGCCGTGCGGAACACCAGGACCGGACGGTCGGTGAGAGCGTCGGCGACGGCGGAGGAGGCGAGGTCCGCGATGACGCTGTCGGCGGAGGCCGCCTGCGCCTCGGCGATCTCCGCGCGCTCGGTCGCGGCGGCGTCCTCGCGGACGGGGCTCTCCCCGGACTCGTCGGGCATGTTGGGGGCGATCACCAGGGTGCCCAGGGCCACGCCCGCGGCGATGCCGAAGCCGAGGCCGCCGATGAGCCATCCCGCTCGACCGGAGTTGTTGCGTCCTGCCATGTCTGCCCCCTACTGGAACCAACCCTGGAAGGTCAGCGCGATGCTGTTCCAGGTGTCGATGAGATTGTCGGTGAAGGTGCCCGGGCCGGAGAAACCGACGATGAGCACGATGGCGGCGAGGGCCACCAGGATGCCGAGGATCGCCCACAGCCACGCCAGCCCCTTACCCGAGCTGACCGTGTACAGGTCGGAGATCGCGGAGGCGTCGACGAGCCGCTTCCCCAGCTTGGCGCGGGTGAGCATGGCGGTTGGGGTGGCCTCCGGGTCGTTGGCGAACACGCCGTCGAGGTCGAAGGGGCTGCCCGCGTTCACGATGATCTGCGCACCGTGGTAATCGGCGAGCAGCAGGGCGAGGTCGGTCGCGGAGTCCGTCGCGGCCGGGAACGTCATTGCACCGACGCCGAGATCCTGGATGCGCTCCAGGCCGGCGGCGTGGCCGTCGGGGTCAGCCGGCAGCACCACGCGCGCACCGCTGCGCAGGGTGTCCGCCCCGATGCCCGCCGGGTTACCGACGATGAGATCCGGCTTGTAGCCCAGCTCCAGGAGCGTGTCCGCGGCGGCGTCGACACCGATGATGACCGGGTCGTACTCGCGGATGAAGTTGCGCAGCAGCTTCACCTCGTTGCGGTGCTCCGGGCCGGGGCTCACCACGAGCGCCTTGCGGTCGTTGATGTCCGCACCGGTGTCCGGGATGCCCAGGCCGTCGATGAGCAGCGGCCCCTCCGAGTGGATGAACTCGATGGTGTTGCCGAAGAACGCCTCCATGTGGTCGACCAGCGACTGCTGGGCGTCCGTGAAGGTGGTCTCGACATCCGCGGTGGTGACCACGTGGCCCGCGCCGATGCGCCGCTCCCCCAGGTGGATCGCCCCGTCCTCGGTGATCCGCGCCTTCTTGCCGTCCTTGAGCGCCGCGCCGAGTTCCGGGCCGGTGTCCTCGACGAGCAGCACGTCCGACTCGAGCAGCATGTGCGGCCCGAAGTTGGGCACCGCCCCGGTGGAGAACCGGGACATGTTGATGACGGCGGCGGGGCGGGCGTCGAGAAGCACCTGTGCGTCGCGACGCGAGATGTCGGCGGTGTTGATGACGGCGATGTCACCGGCGCGCAGGCGGCGCGCGCCCTTGCCCCCGGAGGTGCAGTCGCGGAGGGTGCCCTGCAGACCGGGCAGGTCGGCGGTGCGGGAGAACAGACTCATGTGGCCATTGTGACGGGCGGGGCCCGTCAGATGGTGAAGGCGCGCCGCTCCTCCTCCGCCCGCTCCAGCAGCTCCGCCGCGTGCGCACGACCGGTGTCCGTGTCATCGAGCCCCGCGAGCATCCGCGCCAGCTCCTCCACCCGCTCCTGCGGGCTGAGGGTGAGCACGCCGGAGGTCACCGACTCGTCCCCGACATTCTTCGCGACGTGCAGGTGCGTGTCGGCGTAGGCCGCCACCTGCGGGAGATGCGTCACGACGATGACCTGGTTGTGCACCGCCAACCGGGCGAGACGACGCCCGATCTCCACGGCCGCCCGGCCACCGACGCCCGCGTCGACCTCATCGAAGACGAGCGTCGCGCCCTGCGTCCCGGCGGAGAGGATCACCTCAAGCGCCAGCATGACACGGGAGAGCTCACCGCCGGAGGCACTGGAGGCCAGCGGACGGGGCTCGGTACCGGCGTTGGGGGCGAGCATGAGCTCCACCTCGTCCGCCCCCTCGCGGCCCGGCTCCACGCGCCGGACATCGACGGTGAGCCGCGCCTTGGCCATGGCCAGGCCCTGCAGCTCCTCCGTCACTTGATCCGCCAGACGGGCCGCGGCCTTCGTGCGGGCGGCGCTGAGCTTCTTCGCAGCCGCTGTCATCGTCTTCTCCGCAGCGGCGACCTGCTTCTTCAGCTCGTCGAGGGCCTCGGAGGAGATGTCGATGCGCGAGAGCCGGGTACGCGCCTTGTCTCGCCAGGCGAGCACGCCGTCGATGTCCGGGGCGTATTTACGGGTGAGCATCTTCAGCTGCTGCTGCCGCTGCAGGGACTCCTCCAGCAGCGAGGGGTCGGCCGGCAGGTCGGAGAGGAAACCACCGAGCTCCGCGGCGATGTCCCCCAGCTGGCTGGTGATCCCGGCCAGCCGCTCCCCCAGCTCCCTGAGCTCGGTGTCCTCGGAACCGCTGAGCGCGGCCTCGGCGCGGCCCAGCAGCGTCGACGCCGGGTCCTCCTCGGAGAAACCTCCGAAGGCCTCGGGCCCGTCGATGGCGGCCAGGGCGGTGGACGCCTCCTCGCGGAGGGTGTCCACGTCCTGCAGGCGGCGGATCTGGAGGAGCAGTTCCGCATCCTCCCCCGGCTCCGGTTCCACGGCGTCGATCTCGTCGAGCGCGAACTGCAGGCGGTCGATCTCCTGGGCCAGCTCGCGGCGCGACTCGGTGCGCGAGCGCAGGTCCTTCGCCAGGGCCCGCCACGTGCGCCACGCCTCGCGGTAGGTCTCCAGAAGCGGGGCGATGGCCGGGTCGAAACGGTCGAGCGCCGCCAGCTGCTGCTCGGGGGCGAGCAGGCGGAGCTGGTCGTTCTGCCCGTGGATGGTGAGCAGGGGCGCGCTGAACTCGGCGAGCGTGGCCGCCGGTACGGAACGCCCGCCGAGGTGCGCACGTGACCGGCCCGCGGCACTCACCGTGCGGGAGGCGATGAACTCGCCGTTCTCGTCGGCGGTGCCGCCGGCGGCGTCGACAAGCTCGGTGACCCGGGCGGCCGTCGCCGCGGGCAGGGCGGTGGTGACGAAACGCCCCTCCACCACGGCCTGCTTCGCGCCGGACCGCACCCGGGAGGCGTCCGCGCGGCCGCCGGCGAGGAGGCGCAGGCCGGTGACCACCATGGTCTTACCAGCACCGGTCTCACCGGTGAGGACGGTCAACCCCTCGGCCAGTTCCGCGGAGGCCGAGGGGATGACACCGAGATTCTCGATGGCGATGTCAGCGAGCATGAAACCTATTTCTGCTGGTTGCGCGGACCACGCCAGCCGGAGACGGGCAGACGCAGCTTGGTCACCAGGCGGTCGGTGAAGGTGGACTCGTCCAGGCGGACCCATCGGACCGCGCGAGCACCGCGGACGACCTCGACGCGTGAACCGGGCGGCATGGGGATCGGACGGAAGCCGTCCATGACGGCCATCGCCGGGGACGCGTCCGGGTTGGACTCCACCGCCACTGTCGACCGCGGGGACACCACGAGCGGCTTGGTGAACAGCGCATGGGCGTTGTTGGGGACGACGAGGATGGCGTCGAGCTCCGGCCACAGCACCGGGCCGCCCGCCGAGAAGGCGTAGGCGGTGGAACCGGTCGGGGTGGAGATGAGCACACCGTCGCAACCGAAGGAGGACACGGGGCGCCCGTCGACCTCGAGGATGGCGTCGAGGACACCGCGGCGGTTGAGGTTCTCCACGCTCACCTCGTTGAGGGCCCAGCCGCGACCGATGACCTCGAGGTCGTTGTCCAGGACGGTGACGTCGACGGTCATGCGGTCCTCGACGCGGTAGGTGCGGTCGATGACCCGCTGGATGGCGGCGTCGAGGGACTCGGCCTCCCACTCGGCGAGGAAGCCGACGTGGCCGAGGTTGATGCCCAGGACGGGCACGTCGACGGCGTGCGCGAGGTCCGCGGCGCGGAGAAAGGTGCCGTCACCGCCGAGGACGAGCACGAGCTCGCAACCCTCCGCGGCGTCAGCGGTGTGCGTCACGCGCTTGAGCGGCGAGAGGATCTCACTGCCCTCCAGGGGGCGGCCGTCCTGATGGACGAGGACGCGGACGGTGATGCCGGCGGCGTCGAGAAGCTCGGCGGTGCGTTCCGCGGCGGAGAGGTTCTTGCTGCGCCCCGTGTGCGGGACGAGCAGCACCTCACGATGAGTGGTCTGCTCGGTGGTCGCGGTGCTCACTGCGGGCCCTCCTGCACTGCCGTGTCGATCATGGACTGCAGCTGATCCGGGTCCGGGGCGCTCGCGCCGCCGTCCTTTCTCAGCCATAGAAAATATTCTACGTTTCCGCTCGGGCCGGGCAGCGGTGAGGCCACCACACCCCGGCAGCTCAGGCCGAGCGTGGCGGCGAAATCGGCCACCTCGCGGGTGACCTCCGCGCGCAGCTGCGGGCTGCGTACCACCCCGCCGGAGCCGAGCCGGTCCTTGCCCACCTCGAACTGCGGTTTCACCATGGGCAGCAGGTCGGCGCCCTCGGTGAGGCACCCGGTGATGGCCGGCAGGGTGAGACGCAGGGAGATGAAGGACAGGTCGCCGACCATCATGTCGCAGGGACCGCCGGTCTGCTCCGTGGTGAGGGTGCGCACGTTGGTGCGGTCGAGCACGCGCACCCGCGGATCGTTCTGCAGGCGCCAGATGAGCTGGCCGTACCCGACGTCGGCGGCGACGACCTCCGCGGCGTCACGACGCAGCAGCACATCCGTGAAACCGCCGGTCGAGGCACCGGCGTCGAGGATCTTCTTCCCCGTCACACTCAGACCCTGCGGTTCGAAGGCCGCGAGTGCCCCGAGGAGCTTGTGCGCCCCGCGGGAGGCCCAGTCGTCGTCGGCCGCCTCCTCCACGCGGATGGAGACCTCCGGTTCCACGACCGTGGCCGGCTTGAGCGCCCGGAAACCACCGACGTACACCCGACCCGCCTTGATCATGTCGACGGCCTGCTCCCGCGAACGGGCGATCTTGCGTCGTACCAGTTCCGCGTCCAGGCGCCTGCGTGCCGGTGCCATCAGCGTCCCTCCTGCAGTGCGCGCTGCAGGACGGCATGCGCGCGGGTGAGCTGATCCGCCTCCTCGGGGAGCGAGGCGGGGGTCTCGTCGAGGATGTCGGCGAGCTGCTTCTCGACGTCCTCCGGTCGCGCCCTGACCAGATCGCCGGGGGTGACCATCGGTGTCACCACCAGTCGGAGACCGCGCGGGCGGCGTGGTCACCGACGGGACGGATGAGGTCGGCGGGGCGCTTCATCGACCAGGCGACCTCGAGGACGGTGCGCAGCGCCTGCACGGAGGTGGACTCCGCGTGGCCGCGCTCGAGCAGGATGTCGTTGCCGTCGACGCGGGCAGTGAACCCACCCTGGGCTCCCGGGCGCAGGGTGGCGGGATCCTCGTGGAGGGCGCGCATGTCCGCGGCGATGTAGGTGGGGCGCTGCTCCTTCACGGCCTCGAGCAGGGCGATGTGCCCGGAAACGCCCGTGAGGACGTGAAGGGAAGGCATGCCGGCGGCGTTGGCGCCCTCGATGTCGGTGTCGAGGCGATCGCCCACGGTCAGCGGGGCCTGCGCCCCGACGCGCTGGGCGGCGGTGACGAACATCGCGCCCTGCGGCTTACCGGCCGAGACCGGCGTGACACCCGTGGCCGAGACCACCGCGGCGACCATGGAACCGTTGCCCACCAGCAGGCCGCGGGGATCGGGCAGAGTGGTGTCGAGGTTGGAGGCGACGTAGGTCGCACCGTTGCGGATGGCCAGCGCGGCCTCGGAGAGCACCGCCCAGGTGGCCTCCGGGTCCAGACCCTGGAGCACCGCCTTCGGCTGCTCGTCCGCCGAGTCGACGACCCGGTAGCCGGCCGCCTGCGCCAGCTCCTTGAAGGAGGGCGTGCCGACGATGTAGACGGGGTCGCCGGGCTGCAGGTGCTCCGCGGCGAGGTCGATGGCGGCCTGCGCGGCGGTCACCACATCGGTGTCCGTGGCGTCGAGGCCGATGGCCTGCAGCTTCTCCGCGACCACCTGCGGGGCCCGCATCGCGTTGTTGGTGATGTACACGCTCGGAACACCCGCCGCGGTGATGGTCTCCACCGCCCCGTCGATGGCCCGTCCCCCCTCCCAGACGGTTCCGTCGAGGTCGAGAAGCAGGGCATCGTGGGCGCGCAGGAGACTCATGGTGTCCAAGCTTAGTGCGTGGGGTGAATCAGGACAGTTCCGACAGACGCTCCGCGGCGTCGAGCATGTCGTCCTCGTCGATCCTGTCGGCGTGGGCGAACCACTCCTTCGCCTCGTCGACGCGACCGGCGGCGGCCAGCGCGTCCGCGTAGGCGTAGGACAGGCGCGCATTGATACGGCCGGTGGAACCCAGGTCCGGGTTGAGACGCTGCAGCGTCACGACGGCGCTCTCCGGCTGGTTCATGTCCAGACGGGCGCCGGCAATGACGATTCCGAGCTCCACCGCGCCCTCGCGGTCGAGCTGACGGGCCTCCTCGGAGCGACCCATCTCGACGGCCTTCTCCGGGCGGCCGAGACCACGCTCGCAGTCCGCCATGACGGCCATGAAGCCGGGGCCACCGGACATCCGACGGGCGGCCCGTAGCTCGGAGAGGGCCTCCCGCCACTCGCCCGCCCGGTAGGCGGCGATGCCGTTGGTCTCCCGGGCCACCGCGACGCGGCCGGCCCGGTCCTTGGCGGCGCGGGCATGACGCAGCGCCAACTGCGGGTCATCCTCCATGAGCGTCGCCGCCATGAACATGTGCTTCGCGACGGCATCAGCGTTGTCCTTGCTCAGGACCTTGAGATCCTGCAGCACCAGCGGGTCGAGATCGTGGATGTCGATGTCATCCGGCAGATCCGGCTCGGTCATGCGCTTGTTGAGGCGTTCCTCACGGAAACCGGAACGCTGCGGTGCGGAACGCTTGTGGGCCGACCGGTCGGCGCCGGCGCGCTGCGCGTGACGACGCTCCCCTCCCGGACGTCCCCGGCGATCCTCGCGGTTGCCGCGGCGGTCCTCCCAGTCACCGCGCTCACGGCGGTCACCACGCTCGCCGCGGTCGTTACGGTCGTCGCGGCGGCGCGGGCCACCCGAGCGCTGCGGGCGACCGCCACGGGCGT
>DGYFI06203__coassemble_1823_pt1 | contig 12386 bp, 10 predicted proteins | sample DGYFI06203__metabat2_high_PE_041 | metagenome-assembled genome bin DGYFI06203 | reverse complement strand
CGCACCTGCTTTGGGAGCAGGGGGTCGCAGGTTCAAATCCTGTCGCCCCGACGTAGGGACCGGCTCCGGCCGGGCTCAAATGAACTGCCATTCAATGTGAAACCAGGAGAGTTACTCGTGAAGAGTTCCGTCGAGAAGCTGAGCGACACCCGCGTCAAGCTCACCGTCAACGTCCCCTTCGAGGACCTGAAGACTGAGATTGACCAGGCCTACTCGGCTATCGCCCAGCAGGTGTCCATCCCGGGTTTCCGTAAGGGCAAGGCTCCGCGCCAGCTCATCGACGCCCGTTACGGCCGCGGCCCCATCCTCGAGCAGGTCGTCAACGACATGCTGCCGGTCCAGTACCAGAAGGCCGTCGAGGAGAACGAGATCGTCGCCATCGGCCAGCCGAGCGTCGACATCACCAAGATCGAGGACAACGAGTTCGTCGAGTTCACCGCCGAGGTCGACGTCCGCCCCGAGATCGAGGTCCCGGACTTCGCCGACCTGTCCGTCACCGTCCCGGCCATCGAGGTCGACGACGCTGCCGTCGACGAGGAGATCGACCGTCTCCGCGCCCGCTTCGGTGAGCTCAAGGACACCAAGCGCAAGCTCAAGACCGGCGACTTCGCCATCATCGACCTCAAGGCCACCGTCGACGGCGAGGTCGTCGACGAGGCCACCACCGAGGGCCTGTCCTACGAGATCGGCCAGGGCGACCTCATCGACGGCCTCGACACCGCCCTCCGCGGCATGAAGACCGGCGAGGACAACGAGTTCACCACCAAGATCGTCGCCGGCGAGCACAAGGACAAGGAGGCCACCGTGGCCGTCCACGTCCAGCAGACCAAGGAGCGCAAGCTCCCGGACTTCGACGACGAGTTCGCGCAGCTCGCCTCCGAGTTCGACACCGCCGACGAGCTCCGCGACGCCACCAAGACCCAGGTCGAGGAGTCCAAGAAGGCCCAGCAGGCCGCCAACATCCGCGACGAGGTCCTCAAGGCCGCCCTGGCCAAGACCGACTTCGCCCTGCCGGAGTCCATCGTCGACGAGCAGGTCCACCAGCAGCTCCACCAGCTGCTCGGCCAGATGGCCCACGACGAGAAGGCCCTCGAGGAGGTCCTGAAGTCCCAGGGCATGACCCGCGAGGAGTTCGACAAGCAGGCCCGCGAGGACTCCGAGGAGGCCGTCCGCACCCAGCTGTTCCTGGACACCCTCGCCGAGCAGGAGAACCCGGAGGTCTCCCAGCAGGAGCTCACCGACCACATCCTGTTCACCGCCCAGTCCTACGGCATGGACCCGAACCAGTTCGTCGGCCAGCTGCAGCAGTCCGGCCAGATCGCGAACCTGTTCTCTGACGTCCGCCGCGGCAAGGCCCTCGCCGCCGCCATCTGCCGCGTCTCCGTCAAGGACGAGGCCGGCAACGACGTCGACCCGGCCGAGTACTTCGGTGACGAGCCGGAGGCTGAGGCTGAGGCCGAGGCATCCGAGGACTAGTCCTCACGCATGACGCGCCCCCGACCATTGTGGTCGGGGGCGCTTTTTCTGTCCCACAATCCCTGGGCTCGGGGCTCGGGGCTCGAGCGCGTCCCCTCGGGAGGGGCGGTTGGGCCCGTTCGTGGGCTCGGGATCACGGTGATCGCGACCGGACGATACCGAGCCCCGAGTGTGCTACTCGAAGCTGGCGACGAGGCGTCCGACGACTTCACCGTTCTTCAGCTTCTCGATGCCCGCGGGGATCTCGTCGAAGCTGATCGTGGTGATGGTGGGATTGAGCTTGCCGGTTGCCATGTACTCGTACACGCCGGCGACGTCCTCCTTGGTGCCGCCGTTGGAACCGACGAGGCGCGCCTGGTTGAGGATGAGGGACTTGGTGGAGATGGTGGACTCCAGCTTGCCCATGCCGACGACGACCACGGTGCCGTCGCGACGGATGATGTCGACGGCCTCGGCGGTGGTGGTGTCGAAGCCGGCGAAGTCGACGATGACGTCGAAGGTGACGTCCTCGAACTCGGAGATGGACTTCTTCACGCCCTTGGCGCCGAGCTCCTCGGCCAGCGGCCAGACCTTCTCGTTGACCTCGGCGACGTAGACGTCGGCACCGGCGAGCATGGCGACGACCGCGCCGATCTGGCCGAGTCCGCCGAGTCCGATGATGCCGACGGTGTCACCCTCCTTGACGCCACCCTGGGTGATGACGGCAGCGTAGGAGGTCATGCCGGCGTCGGTGGCGGCGGCACCCTGGAGGAAGTCGACGTTGTCCGGCAGGGGGACGAGTGCCTCGGCGGCGACGGTCATCTTCGGGGCGAAGCCGCCGTCGAAGGAGTAGCCGGGTGCGCCGGCCGGGGTGGTGGGGCAGACGCCGACGCGGTCGCCGACCTGGAATTCGGTGACGCCGGGGCCGACCTCGGCGACGACGCCGGCGTTCTCGTGGCCGATGGTGATGGGGCGCTTGGCCAACATCGACAGCCAGCCCTCATCCTCCAGCAGGCCGACGTCGGAGTGGCACAGGCCGGCGGCCTTCATCTCCAGAACGACCTCTCCTTCACCGGCGGTCGGTTCGGGGACCTCGTTGAGGACGAGGGGCTCGTGGGTGTTGGTGAACTGCCATGCCTTCATACTGTGCTCCTTGGATATCGGTAATTGGTGACATGTCCCATAATACGCGTTCCGGGGAATGAGGGGGCGTCGATAAGCGTTGGGACGCTGTGAGCGAACAGAAGGGCGATCCGGGGACAGGCACTAGTACCCTGGGAGCCATCGAACAAAAGGAGTGAGACTGACATGACTGATCAGATCCGGATGACGTCCCCTGGTGCGGGCATGAACCTGGGCGACTCGGTGTACGAGCGTCTGCTGCGCGAGCGCATCATTTTCCTCGGCCAGCAGGTCGACGACGAGATCGCCAACAAGATCTGCGCGCAGATCCTGCTGCTGTCCGCGGAGGACCCCACCCGCGACATCTCGCTGTACATCAACTCCCCGGGTGGTTCCGTCACCGCCGGTATGGCGATCTACGACACGATGAAGTACTCCCCGTGCGATATCGCCACCTACGGAATGGGCCTGGCCGCCTCCATGGGCCAGTTCCTGCTCTCCGGCGGCACGAAGGGCAAGCGTTACGCCCTGCCGCACGCCCGCATCATGATGCACCAGCCGTCCGCCGGCGTCGGCGGCACCGCGGCGGACATCGCCATCCAGGCCGAGCAGTTCGCCCAGACCAAGCGCGAGATGGCCGAGCTCATCGCCGAGCACACCGGCCAGACCTTCGAGCAGATCACCAAGGACTCCGACCGTGACCGTTGGTTCACCGCCCAGGAGGCCAAGGAGTACGGACTCGTCGACCACGTCATCAGCCACGCTGAGGGCCCGATCAGCAACTAGGGAATGAGAGAGAACATGATGAACAACTTCCAGATGCCCCAGTCGCGTTACGTCCTGCCCTCCTTCATCGAGCAGTCCGCCTACGGCACCAAGGAGACCAACCCGTACGCGAAGCTGTTCGAGGAGCGCATCATCTTCCTGGGCACCCAGGTCGACGACACCTCCGCCAACGACATCATGGCGCAGCTGCTCGTGCTCGAGGGCCTCGACCCGGACCGTGACATCACCATGTACATCAACAGCCCGGGTGGTTCCTTCACCGCGCTCATGGCGATCTACGACACCATGCAGTACGTCCGCCCGGACGTCCAGACCGTCTGCCTCGGCCAGGCCGCCTCCGCCGCCGCCGTGCTGCTGGCCGCCGGCGCCCCGGGCAAGCGTGCCGCCCTGCCGAACGCGCGCGTGCTCATCCACCAGCCGGCCACCCAGGGCACCCAGGGCCAGGTGTCCGACCTGGAGATCCAGGCCGCGGAGATCGAGCGCATGCGTCGACTCATGGAGACCACACTGGCGCGTCACACCGGAAAGGACGCGGACCAGATCCGCATCGACACCGACCGCGACAAGATCCTCACCGCAGAGGAGGCCGTCGAGTACGGCATCATCGACACGGTCTTCGACTACCGCAAGCTCAACGCCTGACAGTCGCCGAAGGGGCCCTCCGGGGCCCCTTTTTTTCATTGCTTATCGACGCCCACGTCCGGGTCCGCGGTCGATGGCCGGTACACAGTGCCGGCTGTCACCGTCGCGAGCGGTCAGTCCTCGTGCGGCGGGAGGATGGCCTCGGGGGACTCGGGGAGGATCTGGCCGCCGTCGATGACGAGGGTCTGGCCGGTGATGTAACCGGCCTCGCGGGTGGCCAGGAAGGTGGCGGCGTTGCCGATGTCGCGCGGGTCACCCAGGCGCAGGGCGGGGATGCCGCGGGCCATCTGCGCGAGGTACTCCTCGCCCTGGGCCTTGAGCCCCTCGGTCAGGATGTTGCCCGGCAGGACGCCGTTGATGGTGATGCCGTCGCGGGCGATCTCCAGGGCGGCACCGCGCAGGAAGCCCTGCTGTGCGGCCTTGGACGCGCCGTAGTGGGACCAGCCGGGGTAGCCGGTGTGGGAGCCGGTGATGGAGGTGGTGATGACGATGCGCCCGTAGCGCTCGCGGCGCATGTACGGCAGCACCTCCTGCACGACGACGAATGTGCCGCGGGTGTTGATGTCGAACATCCGGTTCCACTTCTCGTCGTCGAGTTCGTCGAGGGTGGCCTGCGGGAAGACGCCGGCGTTGGAGCACAGGATCTGGATGCCCCCGAACTCCTCGGCGACGTCCGCGAACACGGACCGCACCTGCTCACGGTCGGTGACGTCGAGCTCGCGGGCGTGGGAGCCGGTCTCCTCGGCGGTCTTCTGGGCGGCGGCGAGGTCGAGGTCGGCGATGACGACGGTCGCGCCGGCCTCGCGGAGCGATTCGACGATGCCGCGGCCGATGCCAGCGGCACCTCCGGTGACGATGGCGGTCTGGTTGCTCAGGTCGAACATGTGGCGCGACTCCTTCTGGGCGTGGGGTTCGGGTCGCTGTCCACGGTACCTACAACTCGTCCAGCACCCGCGGCAGCTCATTCCTCGTGCGCACGCCGAGCTTCCGGTAGACGCGGGTGAGGTGGTACTCGACGGTCTTGGAGGAGAGGAACAGCTCGCGGGCGACCTCGCGGTTGGTGGCGCCCTCGGCGACGAGCTTGGCGATCTCCTCCTCCTGCGGGGTGAGCCCGCCGGCGCCGGTGGTGCGGGTGCCGAGGCCGCCGGCGCGGCGTTCGCGGTTGCATCGGTTGACGAACTCGGTGGCACCCATGGCGGCGAAGACGTCGCCGGCCCGGGCGAACGCCTCGTCCGCCTGGCGACGCCGCCCCAGGCGACGCAGCACGCGGCCGTACTCGTAGAGGATGCGGGCCTGGTAGGTCGGCATGGTGAGAGTGTCGATCAGCTCGATGGCCTCCTCGAAGCGGCGGATGCCGCCCTCGATGTCACCGCGCTGCATGAGGATGCCGGCGCGGGGGACGGCGAGCTTGGCGTGGAGGGAGCCGATGCCGGACTCGGAGGCGCGTTCCTCGGCGATGGAGGTGATCTCGTCGGCGTCGTCGATACGCCCGGCGAGGACGAGGTGCTGGGCGTAGACGTCCTCCCACGGCCAGAAGCCGGGCTGGGAGATGTCGGTCTCCTGGGCGATGTTGACCAGGGTCTCACCGGCGCGGTTCATGCCGGAGACGTCGCCCTCGATGCCGCCGATGAGCAGGCGGCACATGGCCGAGGGGATGCGCTGGATGACGAAGGCGTCGTGGCTGAAGGTGAGGCGGTTGACGTAGGAGCGGGCGAGTTCGCGGTCGCCGCGGTAGGCGGCGATCTGCGCGCCGGTCCACAGGAGGATGGGCTCGAGGAAGCGGATGCCGAAGCGCTCGGCACGGGCCAGGCCGCGTTCGACGGTGCGCTCGGCCTCGCGATACTCGCCGAGGATGAACAGGGTGCGGGCGAGCCAGCCGTCCATCCACAGGGAGATGCGCTCGGAACCCTCGTTGCCGGGGTTGAACTGCAGGTAGCGGCGGGCGGCGACGGGGTCGTCGTGGACGAGGTGGATCCAGCCGGCGGCCATGTTGCGGCGCTGCGCCAGGGTGGGGGTCTCTCCGGGGAGGGGGACGTCCGGCGGGATGGAGCGGGTGAGCGCGGAGCGGCCGATCATGGAGATGTACTGGGCCTCGATGCGCGTCGGTGAGGTCTCGGGGGCCCAGTCGTCGGTGACGCCGGCCCAGTGGACGACCTTCTCGGGTTCCCAGTTGGCCAGGTGGGCGAGCACCTTGCGGGAGGCGACGCGGGTGCGCATGGCGGCGTCGGTGGAGCGGGTCTCCTCGAGGGTGTCCCAGGCGCGGTCGATGAGGCTGACGGCCTCGGAGCGGCGGCCCTCGTGGAGGGCGAGGTAGCCGCGCATGGAGTCGACCTTGACGTCGCGGACGACGCGCGAGAGGGGGCCGGCGTGGAGGCGGGCGCGCGGGATGTCGGCGGCGGCGATGAGCGCCTCGATGGAGTTGAGGTGCTGGTCGTGGGAGACGTCGGGGTGGGAGGCGACCTTGGCGGCGAGGGTGAAGGCGTCGGCGGCGTCGAGCCACAGGCCGGCGGCACCGAGTTGTTCGCCGCGTTCGGCGAGCTGGCGGGCGGTGGTGTCGTCGGTGCCCTCGGTGCCCAGGGCCTCATGGATCAGGGCGGAGTCGAGGTTGTTCTGCGCCCGGTAGTACTGGGCGGCACGGCGGTGCAGGCGTGTGACCTGCGACGGGCCGGTGGTGGAGCGGACGACGGCGCGGTCGGTGGGGTGGGTGAAACGGATGACCGGGTCGTCGGCGTTGGGCAGCAGTTCGAGGAGGTCGGCGGCGACGGCGGCGTCGAGAAGCGAGCCGTCGAGGTCGTCGGCGAGGAAACGGATGAGGTCCGGGCTGCCGGTGCCTGTGCCGGGGAGGATCGCCACGGCGGCGAGCACGGCGTCGACCTCGAGGCCGCGGGTGCGGCGTTCGAGGGCGGCGCGCCACGGCTTGGGCACGGGGATCTGGGGGTTGGACAGGCGCCAGTGGTCGGCGGGCGCGGCCTGCAGGACCTCCTGGATGCGGCCCGGGCGGCCGCCGGTGAGGTCGCGCAGTTCCGCGGCGGCCAGTGGCGACAGGTGCGCGCCGATGCTGGAGAGGGCGAGGGCGGAGACGTCCTCGACGTCGAGCGGGGCGAGGGTGACGGCGTGGTCGGCCATCTCCCGCAGGCGTGTCATGGGCAGGTCCTCGCTGGCGTCGTCCTTGTCGGAGGCGGTGAGGATGACCGCGACGCGGCCCTCCCGCAGGCGGCGGGTCGCCTCGACGAGTGCGCGGAGGGAGGTGACGTCGGCCCAGTGGGCGTCGTCGATGATGATGGCGGTGCGGGCGCCCTCGCGGTCGACGAGCTCGGTGAGGGAGTCGACGGCCTCGCGGTTCTCGGCGCGGTTGAGGATGTGGGAGAGCAGGTCGCCCTCGTTGTCGGCGTGCCAGGACAGGGCGGACACGCGGATGCCGGACCAGCCTGGCAGGGAGCGGGCGATCTCCTTGACCAGAGAGGATTTGCCCGACCCGATGGGGCCGGTGATGAGGAAGAGCAGGCCGCCACCCGGCTCCAGATCGGTGGCCTCGTCGACGACCGTGCGGAGGATCTTGCCGGACGTCTGCTGCGAACCGAGGTTATGCGACGAATACACGATGCCCACGGTACTACCTGCCTTCCTTCATCTACCCTGGCGGGACCCTATGTCCCACCCTTGCCCTGTGGCGTCAGCCCTGGTCGCCGCCGGCCACCGGCAGGACGGTGCCGGTGATGTAGCTGGCCTCGCGGGAGGCCAGGAACACGATCGGCGCCGCCTGCTCGGCGAGGGTGCCGTAGCGCTTGAACAGGGAGGACTCGATCGTCTGGTCGACGATCTGCTGGTACCACTCCTTCTCCTGCTCACCCTCCGGGCCCGGTCCACGCTGAACCTTGCGGGCCGGGGCGAGGGTGCCGCCGGGGGCGGTGGCGACGACGCGCACGCCCTTCTCGGCCGCCTCCAGCGCCAGCGCGGAGACCAGCGCGTTGACGCCGCCCTTCGCCGCCGCGTACGGCACGCGGTTGACGCCGCGCGTGGCCACGGAGGAGACGTTGACGATGGTGCCGCCGCCGGCGTCGATGAGCGCGGGCAGTTCCGCACGCACCGACCACAGGGTGGTGAACAGCGAGCGGCGGATCTCGGCCTCGATCTCCTCCGGCGCGTAGTGCTCGAAGGGCTTCGCCCAGATGGTGCCGCCGACGTTGTTGATCACCACGTCGAGCGAACCGAGCTTATCGACGCCCGCCGCCACCATGTCCGACGCGCCCTGCCAGGTCTCCAGGTCCGCTGTCGCGGACCCGATCGTGGCGCCGGTCTCCTGCGCCAGCTCCGCCGCGACCTCGTGGACGAGTTCGGAGCGGTCGACGAGGAAGAGCGAGCCACCCTCGTAGGCGATGCGGTGGGCGACGGCCTGGCCGATGCCCTGCGCAGCGCCCGTGACCAGGACGTTCTGCCCGGCGAAACGGTCGGCGGTGATGAGGGCCGGCGGGCCGGAGACGCCCTCGCCCTCGGGCATCTGGCCCTTCACCTGCTTCTTCCGCGTCATGCGGCGCCCTCGATGGCCTTGTTCATCGTGGAGATGGCGTGGTGGTTGTGGCTGCTCAGCAGCTCACGCACACGGTTCATGTCCTTGGCCTCGATGGCGTCGATGATGGCCAGGTGCTCCTCGGCGATGCCCGGCTCGATGAAGACGGCGTCCTCGAGGGCGTCGTCCATGACGGCCACCGTGTTGAGGTTGGTGTAGGACTGCAGCATCGCCTCGTTGCCCGAACGCTGGAAGAGGAAGCGGTGGTAGTCGTTGTTCGCCTCGATGTAGCCGGCGGCGTCGATGAGCCGGTCACCGTCGATGAAGGAGTTCGCCTTCTCCGCCAGGGAACGGAAGTGGGTGAAGTCCTCCTCGTCGAGCAGGTCCTTGACCAGCTCGATGACACCCATCTCCAGGGCCATGCGGGCATTGAACTGGGACTCGGAGTCCGCCTTGGCGCGGTGGATCTGACCGGTCTCGACACCGGGTGCGGAGACGGTGACCTCCTCGAATCCGTCCTTCTCGGTACGGGTGACCGTGGAGGTGGACTCGTTGGTGCCGGCCGCGGAGGAGAACTTCTCGTAGTAGAAGTTCTGCGGCGGGTTCTCCTGGTCGTTGAGGAAGGTGCGCACGGCCTCGACCATCGGCGGCGGGCCGCAGAGGTAGACGTCGGCCTCACCGTCGTGCAGGTGCTCGTCGGTCATGTGCTGGGTGACGTAGCCCTTGCGCTCGTGGTCGGACTCCGGGTCGGAGACGACGGTGAAGTAGTCGAAGTCCGGCAGGCGGTCGCGGAAGGTCTCGATCTTCTCCAGCTCGACGATGTCGTGGTCGAAGGTGGCGCCGTAGATGAGGCGGACCGGGACGTCGAGAAGCTCGTCCTCGGAGAGCTTCTCCAGGATCGACATGATCGGCGCCAGGCCGGTGCCACCGGCGAGCAGCAGGATCGGGTTGACCGGCTCGCGCAGGAAGAACGAGCCCATCGGGCCGGTGAGGTTGAGCTTGTCGCCGACCTGGGCGGTGTCGGTGAGGTACTCGCTCATCATGCCGCCGCGGGTGAGTTTCACCAGGAAGGTGACGATGTCCTCGGACGGGCCGGAGGAGAAGGAGTAGGAACGGTGCCAGTCCGCGTTCGGCGGGGCGATGTTCATGTACTGGCCGGGCAGGTAGTTGAGGGACTCGCGGTCCTCGATCTGCACGGCGAACTTCACGGTCGACTCGGACAGGCGCTCCAGCTCGGTGATGGTGCCGATGAGGGTGGAGGCGCCGGTCTTGGCCAGGACGGAGGTCGTGGCGATCTGCACGACCATGTCGGTGTACGGCTTGGTCTGGCAGGTGAGGATGTAGCCCTCGGCCGCCTCATCGTCGGACAGGGCGTCCTCGATGTACTCGCCCTCGTCGTAGTCGCCGGACTCGCAGAAGGACTTGCAGGTTCCGCAGGCACCGTCGCGGCAGTCGAAGGGGATGTTGATGCGGGCCTGGTAGGCGGCGTCCGCAACGGTCTGGTCTTCCTCACACTCGATGAAACGGGTGATCCCGTCCTCGAAGGCCAGTGCAATCTGATGGGTCATTCTCGGCCTCCCTAGACCTGGTAGATGTCGACGACGTGGTGGATGAAGTCGTTCTTCAGGACGATCTTCTTCTTGGCGATCTTCGGGGTCTCACCGGTGACGTCGAGGGTCAGCCAGGTGGTGCCGAAGTAGTGGTCGGTGGTGTTGTAGCGGAAGTAGTAGGAGATCCAGTTGTAACGGACGTCCACCTCGCCGTCGCGACGCTCGAGGATCTCGACGTTGGTGGCGTAGTGGCCGGTGCGCGGCTCCGGGATGGAGGTGGCGGAGGAACGCTCGGTGCGGATGCGGAACACGCGGTCCTCGAGGCCGCCGCGGTTCGGGTAGTAGATGAGGGAGATCTCGCGCTGCGGGTCCTGGGTGAGGGTGTCGTCGACGTCCCAGGCCGGCATCCAGTACTCGGCGTCCTCGCGGTACAGCTCGAGCCACTCCTCGAACCTGCGGTCGTCGAGCAGGCGGTTCTCGTAGAAGATGAAGTCCTCGATCTCGGTGCGGGTGATCTCGGCGAGTGCGGTGGTCATGGTGTGCTCCTTCGGAATGGTGGTGGGGTGAGGGGGAGAGGGGCTTAGCCGCGGGTGCGGCGGCGACGGCGGGCGGTCGGGGCGTCGCCCTTGGCGGCCAGGCGGGCGGCGGCGCGGGCCTTGGCGAACTCGGCGGTGGCCTGGGCGGAGGCGCGGTCGTCGATGACGTGCTTGGTGTCGCCGGCGGCTGCGGCGTCCTCGGCGTCGACGGCGCGCTCCATGACGTTCTCCCAGTAGGAGTGCTGGATCGGGTAGAGGCCCTCGTCCTCGGTCTTGGCGCCGGAGGACAGGACGGAGGTCAGGCCCAGCTGGGAGGCCTTCTCGTTGAGGCCCTCGACCTGCTGGTGCAGGCCACGGGTCATGTCGTTCCACGGGAAGGAGGACGCCTGGTAGGTCTTCTGGCAGGAGCGGAACTCCTCCAGGTCATCCGGGGTGGCCATGCCGGTGGCGTTGAAGAAGTCCTCGTACTGGCGGATGCGGGTGGCGCGGGACTTGTCGGACTCGCCCTTGGGGGCGATGCACCAGATGGAGACCTCGGTCTTGTCGACGGAGATCGGCTCGAGGCGGCGGATCTGGGTGGAGAACTGGTCCATGATGTAGACGTTCGGGTACAGGCACAGGTTGCGGGAGGCGCCGACCATGAAGTTGGCGCGGTCCTCGCCGTGCAGCTCCTTGAGCTGGTCGAGGCGGTCGTACATCGGGCGGTCCTCCGGGTTGGCCCAGTCGGTCCACAGGACGAGGTGGCCGTTCGGGAAGGAGAAGTAGCCGCCGCCCTGCTCGCCCCACTTGCCGGCGTCCATGGCCTTGGTCTCGTTCTTGGACTCGCCGGTGGAGCGGCGGGAGGTGGTGGCCGCGTAGTTCCAGTGGGTGGAGGAGACGTGGTAGCCGTCGGCGCCATTTTCGGCCTGGAGCTTCCAGTTGCCGTCGAAGGTGTAGGTGGAGGTGCCCTTGAGCACCTCGAGGCCCTCGGGGGACTGGTCGACGAGCATGTCGATGATGACGCGGGCGTCGCCCAGGTGCTCCTCGAGAGAGACGACGTCGTCGTTGAGGGAGCCGAAGAGGAAGCCGCGGTAGGACTCGAACTTCGGGACGCGGCGCAGGTTGTGGGAGCCGTCGGTGTTGAACTGCTCCGGGTAACCGCCGTCCTTCTCGTCCTTGACCTTGAGCAGGGTGCCGTCGTTGGAGAAGGTCCATCCGTGGAAGGGGCAGGTCAGGGTGGTGCGGTTGTCGACCTTCTTGCGGCACAGCATTGCGCCGCGGTGGGAGCAGGCGTTGATGAGGCAGTTGAGCTCGCCGTCCTTGCCGCGGGTGATGACGACGGGCTGGCGGCCGATGTTGGTGGTGAAGTAGTCGCCGACGTTCGGGATCTGGGACTCGTGGGCGAGGAAGATCCAGTTGCCCTCGAAGATGTACTTCATCTCGAGGTCGAAGATCTCCTGGTCGGTGAAGATCTCGCGGTTGACGCGAACGACGCCCTCCTCGGGGCGGTTCTCGAGTGCGCGGGAGAGGATCTCGCGGGTGGCGGTGGTCATGATGTGGTCTCCGATCTGCCGGATGGCCGTGGGGCCAGGAAGTGTGACGCAGCCCATCATGGGGCAGGTGTGCGCCGGGCCACATCGGGGGAAGGCCTAGGGGAAGTTAGGGGGTTCGCGTTCGCTCTTGCTTATCGACGTTCGGTCAGCGGCCACTACCAGCGGGGATGTCGCCTGGGGCCGGCCCCGGGGGTTCGGCCGGGAATTTTCGGGGACGGGGTTAGTCGCCGGGGGTGAACTTCCGCCTGCGTTTTCC
>DGYFI06203__coassemble_1819_pt1 | contig 12439 bp, 12 predicted proteins | sample DGYFI06203__metabat2_high_PE_041 | metagenome-assembled genome bin DGYFI06203 | reverse complement strand
TCGACTACCTGCAGCTGATGAGCTCGGGCAAGAAGGTCGAGTCGCGTCAGCAGGAGGTCTCGGAGTTCTCGCGCCAGCTCAAGCTGCTGGCGAAGGAGCTCGACGTGCCCCTGGTGGCGATTTCGCAGCTCAACCGTGGTCCGGAGTCACGTACCGACAAGCGCCCGCAGCTGGCCGACCTGCGTGAGTCCGGCTCGCTGGAGCAGGACGCCGACATGGTCATGCTGCTCTACCGACCGGACTCCCAGGACAAGGAGGATCCCCGTTCGGGTGAGGCGGACGTCATCCTGGCCAAGCACCGTGGTGGTCCCATCGACACCGTCACCGTCGCCCACCAGCTGCACTACTCCCGGTTCGTCGACATGGCCAGCGGATAGGGGAAAGGACGCCCCGGTGGGGGCCTCCGGAAAGTTAGCGATAGATCGCTATTGACATAACGATACATCGCAATATAGAGTGGCGGCAGACATTCCGATATATCGAAAGGAACGAGAATGTACGACATCACCATCAATCAGGGAATCAGCGACGACTGCTGCGGTCGCGGCGGTCACAAGCGTCACCGCCGCCGGATGCACCGACGTCACGGCCAGCACGGCCACCACGGCCACCACGGTCAGCACCGGCGGGGCCGCGGACGTGGAGGACGCGCCGGGCGCGGTGATCTGCGCCAGGTCCTGCTCGTCCTGCTGGCGGAGCAGCCGATGCACGGTTACCAGCTCATCAACGAGATCAGCGAGCGCACCGACGGTGCCTGGACCCCGTCGCCGGGTGGCATCTACCCCAACCTCAGCCTCCTCGAGGACGAGGGGCTCATCACCATGTCCGTGGAGGACGGCCGCAAGATGGCCACCCTCACCGCCGACGGGCGCGGCCGGGTCGAGGCCAACCCGGAGTGGGCCGGCATCCTCGACGCCTACCGGGAGCGTTCCGACGAGGATCCCCGGGGCCGTTACGGAGTGGCCTTCCGGGAGCTGAAGGAGGCGGTGCGTGGGGCGGGCGTCGATAAGCAGGACGCTGTCGCCGATGTCATCGCTGAGGCGGCGCGGAGGATCCGCGGCCTCTAGCGATCCGCACCACCGGGGCGATCGACGCGGCGGCGATGAGCGCGCCGATGACGAACATCGTCGGGTATCCCACGGCGGGCCCCAGGTAGGACAGTGCCAGGGGGGCGAAGAAGCCGACGTACGTCAGCGAGTAGAACACCGCGGTCGCGGCCCCGAGCTCGCGGGCCGGGGCGATGCGGCGGACCTCGCGCAGGCCGGAGACCATCATGATGCCGTAGGCCGCGCCGAGGAGCACCGCCGCCGGGTACACCAGCCACGGTGAGCCGGTGACGGCGACGACGATCGACATGAACATGCCGGCGACGACGAAGCCGAGGCCGAGAATGGCCGGCGGGACGAGGTCGGAACCGAAGCGGGTGGCCAGCGGCTGGATGAGCACGCCGGTGCCCATCGTCACCGCGACGATGACACCCGTGAAGGCCACCGGCCAGGTGAGCTCGTCGTGGACCAGGGCGGGCAGAATGGCGAAGGCGGTGGACACCGCCCCGAAACCCCACGGGGCCCAGGCGGCGACGGACCAGAGGAAGTCGTGCGACAACACGCTGCGGGAGAACATCGGTCGGCGTTCCGCGCCCGGCTGCGCGGCACCGCCCGGCGTGCGCCACACGAGCGGTGCGATGAGCGCCAGCACCACCAGGTGCACCAGGTAGGGAAGCACGTTGGGGTAGGGCAGGAACTGTCCGATGAGCCCGGCCAGCAGCGGGCCGCCGCCGAAACCGAGGGAGAGCGCGATCGTCGCGCGGCGCGCACCGACGTGCGAGGGGCCGGACGAGAGCTCCTGCAGCCAGGCGGCACCGGCGGCCATGATGAGGCCGATGGCGGTGCCCGCGATGAAACGCCCCGCGCTGAGCGCGATGAAGGAGCCCGTGGATCCCAGCGCCAGGACCGCCGACCCGACGCCGCCGATGAGCAGTGCCGGGCGGATCATGGCGCGACGGCCCTTGATGTCGGACAGCGGCCCGCCGATGAGCAGTGACGGGACGAGGCCGAGGACGTAGATCGCCAGGAGGAACGTCACCTGGGACTGACTGAGCCCCGCGGCGTCCCGGTAGGAGGGGAGCAGCGGGGCGAAGATGTTGGCGCCGAAGGCGACGACGAACAATCCGAGGCCGACCCGGAGCCAGTTGCGGTTGTCTGCAGCCGTCACTGCGCCTCCTTGGTGTTATCTGTGACTGTCCGCACAGTGTATGCGCAATCATGGCGGAGGTTACTGCGCTTAGCATCCCCGCGGGCCGGAACGGGAGGGCCCCCGGGTGAACCCCGGGAATCTCCCTGGCCCCAGGGTGCCCCCGAATTGGGGTGGCGCGTCGTGTGGCCCGGGACTGGATGGGCCACCTATAAGTGAGGAAGCTCACGCCTCAAAGGGTTGCTTTCCTGGGCTTTTGATGCGTGTTAGGGCGACCTATCTAAGGGCGTAATAACTAAGGCATGGCTTACCAATGGTGCTTGACCTGCGCAAACATCCTAAACTCAGGGACATCAACAACACGCCGAGCACCGCAAGAAGGAATCAAGGAGGGACAGCATGACCACTCGAGAGTTCAACCCCCGAACCGCCACGTTCAACAACACCATCCGTGTCGAGCGCACCGAGCGGGCCACCATCCTGGCGGTGCCGCGTCACCTCGAGGACTTCGCGCACGAGCGCAAGCCCAGCTTCATGGATCGCCTCGCCGGCATGTTCAGCTTCAGCTGACGATCCACACACCAGATAAGCCCCCGGTTCACGAACCGGGGGCTTCGTCGTGCCGGGGGTCAGGCGTCGAGCACCTTGCCGCGCTGCTCCGGCAGGGTGAGCGTGGCCACCGCCGCCAGCCCGAAGGCCGCGGAGAAGAGGCTGAACAGGGCGATCGAGTCACCCCACAGCAGGATCGGCGGCACGATGAGCGGGGCGATGATGGAGGCGATTCGGCCGAAGCCGGCGGCCGACCCGGTGCCCGCGCCGCGGATGTGCGAAGGGTAGAGCTCCGGGCCGATGGCGTACAGCGCACCCCAGGCGCCCAGGTTGAAGAACGACAGCAGGCAGCCGGCCAGGATGATCGTGGTCTCCGTGGAGGCGGTGCCGAAGAACAGGGCCGAGGCCGCCGAACCGAGGAGGAAGGTCGCCAGGGTGGGGCGGCGGCCCCAGGTCTCGATGAGCCAGGCCGCCATCGCGTAGCCGGGCAGCTGCGCGAGGGTGATGATGAGCGTGAACTGGAAGGACTTCACCAATGTGAAGCCGTCGGCCACGAGCAGGGACGGGATCCAGATGAAGGCGCCGTAGTAGGAGAGGTTGACGCAGAACCACACGATCCACAGGGCGGCGGTGCGTCCCCGCAGGCCGTGGGCCCAGATGGAGGAGGCCTCCTCGAAGTCCTCCCGGGGGGCCTCGCGGAGACTCTGGGCCTCGGCGGCGTCGATACGCTGCAGTTCGGCCGGATCGACGTCGGCCTCGAAGGAGGCGACGACCTCCTCGGCCTTCTCGTGCCGGCCCTTGTCCTCCAGGAAGCGGACGGACTCCGGCAGGCCCTTGCGCACGTAGATGGCGTAGAAGGTGGGGATCATGCCCAGGGCCAGCGCCCAGCGCCAGCCGTCGTCGGAGGCGGTGACCACGAAGTAACCGATGAGCGCGGCGGCGATCCAGCCGACGGCCCAGAACGCCTCGAGGATGACCACCATGCGGCCGCGGTACTTCCGCGGGGAGAACTCCGAGACGAGCGTGGAGGCGACGGGCAGCTCGGAACCGAGGCCGAGGCCGACGACGAATCGCAGGGCGATGAGCACCGCCAGGCTGCCCGCCAGCGCGGAGGCGCCGGTGGCCAGGCCGTAGACCAGCAGAGTGAGGGCGAAGACCTGGCGGCGGCCGATGCGGTCGGCCAGCAGGCCACCGAACGTCGCGCCGAGCGCCATGCCGACGAAACCGACGGAACCCAGCCAGGAGGTCTGCGTCGGGGTGAGGCCCCAGTGGACGGCCAGCGCAGCCATGATGAAGGAGATGAGGCCGACGTCCATCGCGTCGAGCGCCCAACCGATGCCCGAGCCGAAGAGCAGCTTCCGGTGTTTACCTGTGACCGGCAGCCGGTCGAGTCGCTGGTTCCTGGTCAGTGCGTGATTCATGTATCGATTTTAAACCCGGCCCGGGGTCCGGGCTCAGCGGGTCGAATTCACGGCGTCGAGGTGAGGCTCCTTTCGACTGGCGGAGGACTCCTTTCGACGGGGTGAATTCGCCGGGGTCGCCGTGAACCCGCGCAGCCGCAGCGAGTTGGTCACCACGAACACCGAGGAGAACGCCATGGCCACGCCGGCGAGCATCGGGTTGAGCAGGCCGGCGGCGGCGACGGGGATGAGGACGACGTTGTAGGCGAACGCCCAGAACAGGTTTCCCTTGATCGTGCCGAGCGTGCGGCGGGAGAGCCGGATCGCGTGGGCGGCGGAGCGCAGGTCGTCGTTCATGAGGGTGATGTCGGAGGCCTCGATGGCCACGTCGGTGCCGGCACCCATGGCCAGGCCGAGGTCGGCGCGGGCGAGGGCGGCGGCGTCATTGACTCCGTCGCCGACCATCGCGACGACGCGGCCCTCGTTCTGGAGCTTCTCGACGACGGCCACCTTCTCATCCGGCATCACCTCCGCGATGACGTCCGACTCGCGGACGCCCACCTCCCGGGCGACCGCCCGGGCGGCGCCTGCGTTGTCGCCGGTGAGCAGCATCGGGGTGAGGCCCAGTTCCCGTAGTGCGGCGACGGCCTCGGCGGAGGTGGCCTTGACGGTGTCACGCACGGTGATGACGCCGGCCGGCTGCCCGTCGAGGGAGACGACGACCGGGGTGCCACCCTGCTCCTGAGCCGCGTCGAAGGCGGTGCGGAGGGGGGCGGGGAGCTCGCCGGCGGGGCGGCCGACGGTGACCTCGCGGGCGTCGACGACACCACGCACTCCCTGCCCGGCGACGTTGCTGAAGTCACTGACTGCCGGCAGGTTGTCCCCGGCCCGGCGCACGACGGCGCGGGCGATGGGGTGCTCGGAGCCGGCCTCGACGGCGGCACCCAGGCGGAGCACCTCCTCCGGTGTCACGCCCGCGGCGGCGGTGACGTCGGTGACGGCCATCGCACCCTCGGTGACGGTGCCGGTCTTGTCCATGACGATGGTGTCCACGCGCCGGGTCGACTCGAGGACCTCGGGGCCCTTGATGAGCAGGCCCAGCTGCGCGCCGCGCCCGGTGCCCACGAGCAGGGCGGTGGGGGTGGCCAGGCCGAGGGCGCAGGGGCAGGCGATGATGAGCACCGCGACGGCGGCCGTGAACGCCGGGGCCAGGCCGTGGCCGAGCAGCAGGTGCGTGGCCAGGGTGAGCAGGGAGACGAGGATGACCACCGGCACGAACACCTGTGAGATCCGGTCCACCAGGCGCTGCACCGGGGCCTTGCGGGCCTGTGCCTCGGAGACGAGCCGGGCCATCTGCGCCAGGGTGGAGTCGGCGCCGACGCGGGTGACCTCGATGAGCAGGCGGCCGGAGGCGTTGATCGTGGCTCCCGTGACCGTGGATCCCACGCCCACCTCGACGGGCACGGATTCTCCGGTGAGCATGGACTCGTCGACGGCGGAGGCGCCTTCGGTGACGCGGCCGTCGGCGGCGATCTTCTCACCGGGGCGCACGACGATGACATCGCCCACGGCCAGGTCGCGGATGGGGACGCGGGTCTCCCGACCGTCGCGCAGCACAGCGGCGTCCTTCGCCCCCATGTCGAGCAGCGCGCGCAGCGCCTCGGAGGACCGTCCCTTGGCGCGGGTCTCGAACCATCGCCCGAGCAGCAGGAACGTGATCACCACGGCGGTGGTCTCCAGGTAGATCTCGTCCATCGTCGTGTCGGACGGGAAGAGGTGCATCTCCATCGTCATGCCGGGGTGGCCGGCGTTGCCGAGGAACAGCGCCCACAGACTCCACAGGTACGCCGCCGAGGTGCCCAGCGTGATGAGCGTGTCCATCGTGAACGAACTCTGCCGCAGGTTGGCCCACGTCGCACGGTGGAAGGGCGCGCCACCGGTGAAGAACACCGGCGTGGTCATCGTCAGCACCGCCCACTGCCAGTAGGTGAACTGCAGCGCGGGGATCATGCTGAGCGCCACGATCGGCACCGTGAGCACGGCGGACATGATGAGTCGGTGCCTGAGGTCCGCCGCCTCGCGGGCGCGGGCGGCCTCGTGCGGGTCCGCGCTTATCGACGCCCCGTCCCCGTCGGCCGTCTCCGCCGGCACATCGGGGGAGAGCTCGAAGGCGTCGTACCCGGCACCGCGCACCACGTCGATGAGGGCGGCGCTGTCCACCTTGGAGGGGTCGAAGGAGATCGAGGCCGTCTCCGTGGCGAAGTTGACGGTGGCCTCGACGCCGTCGACCTTGTTGAGTTTGCGTTCGACGCGCCCGGAGCAGGCCGTGCAGGTCATGCCGGTGACGCCGAGATCGAGAGTGTCCATACCCCGAGGATATACCCCCATAGGGTATCCGGCAATGACAGGAGAACCCGGCCCCTGGAAAGGGGCCGGGTTGACGGGGGCGTCGATAAGCAGCGGTTAAGCCAGCTTGTAGCCCGCCTCCTCGATGGCGGCGGTGACGGCCTCGTCGGTGAAGCCCTCGCCGGAGACGGTGACCGTCCCGGTCTCGTGCGAGGCGTCGACGGTGGAGACGCCGGCGACCTCGCCGACCTCCTCGCGGACGGACATCTCGCAGTGGCCGCAGGTCATGCCCTCGACCTGGTAGTTCTTGACTGCCATGGGTGCTCCTCTTCTCGGGGTTCTCCGGCTGACTTTATACCCTCAGGGGGTACCCGGCAAGGATCAGGCCTGCTCGCGCAGCTGGAAACCGGCGTTCTCGACGGCGCGGGCGACCAGCACGTCCGAGATCTCCTCGCCGGTCACGGCGACCCGGCCGGACTCGAGATCGACCTCGACGCCCTGGGTGCCCGGGATCTCGTTGATCTCGTCCTCGACCGAGGTGCGGCAGGCGTCGCTGGTCATGCCCTCGACGACGTAGTTCTTGATCATGGGTTCCTTTCCTCCGGCTGCTCGGCCCCTGGGGAATAAGGTCCGTCCAGGTAGGGTTGAGCTAGAACGACACCGCATAACAGCGGTTCTATGTAATACCTTACAAAACGACCTTTCAGGAGAATCCCTTGGCAACCATTGACGTCACCGAAGCAACTTTCGAGGAGACCGTGACCGGTGAGGGCATCGTCCTCGTCGACGCATGGGCCTCCTGGTGCGGCCCCTGCCGCGCCTTCGCCCCGACCTTCGAGGCCGCCTCCGAGAACCACCCGGACGCCACCTTCGCGAAGCTGGACACCGAGGCCCACCAGGGTCTCGCCGCCGCCCTGCAGATCCAGTCGATCCCGACGCTCATGATCTTCCGCGACGGCATCATGGTCTACCGCGACGCCGGTGCCCTGCCCCCGGCCGCCCTCGAGGACCTCATCGGCCAGGTCAAGGGTCTGGACATGGACGATGTCCGCCGCCAGGTCGCCGAGGCCAACTCCGCCCGCGACGCCGAGGGTCAGTAAACCCCGTCAACCTCCAGTGGCCCGGCTCCCCGTGTGGGAGCCGGGCTTCATTGATTCCGACGGACCCGGGGATTTCTCTCTAAACTTTCACCTGAGAGCCCGATCTAAGAAAGAGAGACCCGCACATGCCGAATCCCCTGTCCAAGGGCTGGAAGTACCTCATGGCCTCCTTCGATTCCAAGATCGACGAGAATGCCGACCCCAAGGTGCAGATCCAGCAGGCCACGCAGGCCGCGAAGCGTCAGCACCAGCAGATCACCGAGCAGGCTGCAGCGGTGATCGGCAACCAGAAGCAGCTCGAAATGAAGCTCGACCGCCTGCTCAAGTCCCAGCAGGACCACCAGGAGCAGGCCCGCACCGCGCTGCAGGCCGCCGACAAGGCCGCCGCCGAGGGGGACACCGCCAAGGCGCAGGAGTACAACAACACCGCCGAGATCTTCGCCTCCCAGCTCGTCGCCGTCGAGCAGCAGCTGGAGGAGACCAGGCAGCTCCACGCCCAGGCCACCCAGAACGCCGAGCAGGCCACCCGTCAGCAGCTGGAGTCCGAGGCCCGCCTCAAGGAGCAACTCGCCCAGATCGACCAGCTCCGCGCCCAGGCCGACCAGGCCGCCATGCAGGAGACCGCCACCCGCGCCATGGACTCCATGCAGGAGCTGCGCCCGGACGGCAACGTGCCCACCCTGGACTCCGTGCGGGAGAAGATCGAGCGTCGTTACGCCGACGCCCTCGGCGCACAGGAGCTTACCCAGCACTCCGTCAACGACCGCATGGCGGAAATCGCCAGCGCCGGCACGGACATGAAGGCGTCCGCCCGTCTCGCCGAGATCCGGGCCTCCATGGCCGGCGGTGCCGCGGGCGAGCTCACCGAAGGTACGGGTGAGACCGCGGAGCCCGAGCTGGTCGACGCCGAGCCGGTCGAGAAGGACGAGACCCGCTCCGAGGAGGACCGTCGTCGCGAGTACGAGGCCGCCGACGAGGGCATGGGTGCCGCGCCGGGCGTCAAGGACGCGAAGTTCCGCAGGGAGGAGGCTGCGAAGCAGACCTCCGACGCCCGCGCAGAGGCCGACGCCGCCGGGGAGGGGATGATCCCCGACGAGCCCGGCGGCGACGACAAGTAGGGAGGAACTACTCGCGGACCTCGCGGCGGAAGTTGATCAGGACGCCGCGGATCCCCGAGTGGAACCCGTCCCGGAGGTTGACCCGCTGCGATTCGCTCAGCGTGTACTCATGCAGAGTCTCGCAGGCGAACTGCAGCAGCGGGCGGTCGATCTCCGGGGGCAGTCCGCCACCCGAGAGCAGATGCGCGGAATCGCGCTGCTCGGAGGTGGCGGCATTGTCGTACCACCAGGTCGCGTACTGCTGACCGACGTCGAAAGGCGTCTGGAAACCGGCGGAGGACCAGACCTCCTCCGGCAGCGGCACGTACCGCGACCGCAGCTTGCGCCGCGGGGCCATCATCGACGGCTTCGGGGCGCTCGGCCTGGGTGCCGGCTTGGGGGCCGACTCCTCGGTGACGGTCGGGGCGGTCGGCTTCGGGGCCTCGGCCGGGCTCTGATTCGGGCTCTGGCTCTGCGCGGCGGCGGCCTTGTCCTCCTCGCTGACCTCCCGGGCCGCGGCACTGGCGGCGGCCTGGACAGCCGCCTCCACGGGGGAGGGGGCCTGCGAGACCGGGCTGGCGGGGGCGAAGGTGCCCTCGGGCTCCTTCCCCGCGTCGGAGTCGGTCGGCGCATCGGCCGGCTGCCCGTCCGAGGAGGCGGCCGACTCATCCTCGGTCGGGGTGGTCTCGGAGGGGGCGAGGGTGCCGGGGCTGGGGACCTCGGTCATGCCGAGTTCCTCGATGGGCTCGGCGTCGGACAGCGGACGGTCCCGGACCACCGGGGGCAGGGGACCCTCGAGCACCTGCAGCTGCATGGCCTCGGCGAAGTCCTCGCGCGGGTCGAGGATCGTCGTCGAGTCGCAGGCGTGGCGCAGGGCGGAGGACATGGAGTCCCAGCCGAATCCGTAGAGGTGGACGCGGAGGCCGTGGTTGGTGGCCTCGTTGACGCCCGGGATCATGTCGGCGTCGCCCGAGACGAGCACGATGTCGGACACCTGCTGGCGGCAGGCGGCGACGACCATGTCGGCGACGAGGCGGGTGTCCACGGCCTTCTGGGTGCGGCGCTCACCCCATTCGATGAGCTGGCCGGCGCGCAGCTGCACGCCGTCGCAGGTGCGCAGTGCCCGCTGGTAGCGGTGCGGGCCCGTCTCCGGGATGCCGTCGTACCAGAGCTGACGGTGAATGGGCTGGTGGAGCTGGGTCTGGATCATGTTCCCGAGGACGTTGACCACCTCGGGAAGATCAATCTCTAACTGTGCACGGGCACCTGTTTCCCAGGAGTTGTAGAAACTCGCCAGGAGATAAGAGGTGTCGACGAAGACAAGTGTGCGCTCAAGCATGGCTCCTAATTTCTGTTTGTTCGTAATTAAGTTGCGTTTCTTCCATACCAGCATGCCCTAACCTGGTGCGCCGCGTCGATGGCGGCCCCTGGATTCCAGGCAAATTCGCAGGTGGGCGGGCTGTGGGTGGCCAAGTTGTTATCCGTGATATAGGTTAGTTAGTGGAGTAACCAACCAACTAAGTAGGTGAGTGATGGACACGACAGCGCCCCTGTTCCGGCAGATCGCCGAACTCATCGAGGATTCCGTCGTTGACGGCACCCTCGCGGCAGGTGACCGTGCGCCCTCCACCAACGAGTTGGCCGACTTCCACGACATCAACCCCGCCACCGCCCGCCGCGGCCTCTCCCTCCTCGTCGAGTCCGGCGTGCTGGAGAAGCGGCGCGGAATCGGCATGTTCGTCACCGTCGGCGCCCGCGACCTCATCGTCGCCCGCCGTCGCGAGGACTTCGCCGCCAACTACCTCGCCCCGCTCGTCGACGAAGCCGTGAAACTCGACTTCACGCGGGCCGACATCCGCCACCTCATCGACGCCGTCGCAGAAAGCCGAGGTCTCTACCGATGATCACCGCCCACAATCTGTCCACCGGTTACCGCCGCAACTCCGAGGTGCTGCAGGGCATGTCCTTCACCCTGGAACCCGGTCTCATCCACGGCCTCATCGGCCGCAACGGTTCCGGAAAGACGACACTGCTGCGCGTCATCGCGGGTCAGCTCGCCGCCGACGGAAAGGTGGAGGTCTTCGGTGAGCCGCCCTTCGACCGGGCCTCCGTCATGGACCGCCTGGTTCTGGCGGGCATCGACGCCCCCTTGCCCGACCGCTGGTCGGTGTCCACGCTTCTCGACCTCGCCGCCGCCCGCTGGTCCTCCTGGGATCCGACCCGCGCCGCCGAGCTGGTGTCGCGTTTCGATCTGTCCCCGGACACCCGCTACTCCGAGCTCTCCCGTGGCCAGAAGTCCGCGGCCAGCATTGTTCTGGCGGTGGCCAGCGGCTGTGAACTGCTGCTTCTCGACGAACCGTATCTCGGACTCGACGTCGCCAAGCGGGAACAGTTCTACCGGACGCTGCGTGAGGAGGCCGGGCGCACCATCGTCCTGTCCACCCACCACCTCCACGAGGCGGAGAAGCTGCTGGACACCGTGCTCTACATTGATGACGGCCGCGTCATCCTCCACGGAGCCATCGACGAGGTGCCCGCCCGCTTCGTCCAGGTGAGCGGGGCGCCCGATGATGTGGACCGGGTCCTCAGCCGCCTGGGGAGCCTCCGGGAGCTGCGTCGCGAGGACCTGTCGTTGGGCCGGCGCAGCATCATTGACCTGGGCGACGGTGGGGCCGACATCGACGCGGTGTCGCATGCCGCTGCCCAGGTCGGACCGGTGAAGGTCACCGAGCTCACCCTCGAGAACGCCGTGCTGGCCATGACCACGACGGGAGATCCGCGATGAACCAGGTCGTCTCCCAGGCCCGCCTCTTCCGGGCCCTGGCTCTGCGTCCCCGTCTGCTCATCGGGTTCGTTCCGCTGTTCATGTTCACCACACTGGCGACGATCGTGGCCTCCGGAGCCACGTTCTGGGCACAGATCGTGCTGGTCGCGCTCATGATGTGGGTGATCCGACCCGCCTGGGTGGACTACGAGGCCCTGTCGCTGGGAAGCGTGACCTGGAGGAGACACCGGCGGTGGTTGGGCGCTTTCGCGCTCACCTTCACGCTGCTCGTGGCGCTGCTGTTGCGGACACTCACGCCCGCGGGCGACGACACCGCGCTCATCTATCCGGCACTGGTGGCCGTCAGCCTGCCCATCGTCGTCGACTCTCCGGTTCGGGGCATCGACAAGCGGCAACGTGCGGAACGGGGCCTGGGGCGCTTCCTCCCCGTCGACCCGGTCAACCAGATCATCCGCGCCCCGCAGCTGACCATGTGGACGACTCTGTGGGTGGCTGCCCTGGCGTATCTCCTCATTCGCTGGGGGTTGGAGGCCTACCTGGGTGGCGACACCGACCACGTCTCCGGGTTCATCTTCCTCGCCGTGTACCTGCCCATTGTCCTGCTCACGCAGCGACCATTGCGGTCCTCACTCCGACAATGGGTCGCGATCGGCGGCACCCGCGGTCGTTGGGTCCGCGAAACCTGGGCTGTCGGAGGGGTCAACGTGGTCCTGGGAGCGGTCGCTGCCGGCGTCATGCTGTCGCGAGGGGGCAGCGCCCGCGACGGCGCCATGCTGTTCGCAGTGATCATGCTGTTTCTGGTGGGTTCCGTCATCCTCGAGCTTGTCGACGCCCGCACCATCGGGTTCCTGGCGCTGCCCCTGGTGGTCATCGTCGCGGTGCTCGTCGCCCACGGATTCGGAGCGCCGGCTGTACTCGTCACCGCCGGAGCACTCGCCTCGTATGCGGTTCTCGGATGGAGCGTGCACC
>DGYFI06203__coassemble_1789_pt1 | contig 12770 bp, 13 predicted proteins | sample DGYFI06203__metabat2_high_PE_041 | metagenome-assembled genome bin DGYFI06203 | reverse complement strand
TCGCCGCGGCCTTCGGCGGCGAGGGCGATGGCGTCGAGCTGGCGGACCATGATGCCGTCGTTGCCCCAGGCGATGCGCAGTCCACGGACGCCGAGGGCGGGGTTCTCCTCGTGCTCCATGTTGGCGTAGGCGATGGGCTTGTCGGAACCGGCGTCGAGGGTGCGGATGACCACCTTGGAATCCGGGAAGGCGTCGAACACCTTCCTGTACACCGCGGCCTGTTCCTCAACGGTGGGCTCCTTGGAGGCGGAGAGGAAGCTCATCTCGGTGCGGTAGAGGCCGATTCCCTCGGCCTGGGTGTCGGCGGCGACGCGGGCGGCCTGTCCGTCGGCGACGTTGGCCAGCAGCTGCACGCGGTGGCCGTCCTTCGTCTGGGCGGGGCCGCGCCACTGGGCGACGATGGCGGCGCGCTCCCGGGAGGAGGCGACGGCCGCGCGGGCGGACTCTTCGTCGGCGTCGAGGGTGATGGTGCCGCTGGCGCCGTCGATGAGCACCGGCTCGCCGTCGGGGATCTCGTTGATGCCCTTGCCGGCGGCGACGATGCAGGGGACGTTGAGCTGGCGGGCGATGATGGCGGTGTGACTGGTGGGGCCGCCGAGCTCAGTGACCAGGGCGACGACGAGCTCCGGGTTGAGGGTGGCGGTGTCGGCCGGGGAGAGGTCGTCGGCGAAGAGCACCTTCTCCGAGGTGATGTTCGGCAGGCCCGGCTCGTCCTCGCCGCGCAGCTCGGCGATGACGCGGTCGCGGATATCCCTGAGGTCGGTGGTGCGCTCGGCCATCAGCCCGCCGGCGGCCTCGAACATGTCCACGAACTTCTGGGTGGCGGCCACGGTGGCGTAGTCGGCGGGGTGTCCTCCGCTGATGTTCTTCTTCACGGCCTTGCGCCAGCCGCGGTCGTTGACCATGCCGACGGTCGCCTTGAGAACCTCGGCGGCGGCGCCGTCGACGGTCTCGGAGCGGGCGGCGAGCCGCTCGGCGACGGTGTCGGCGGCGACGGTGAATCGTTCGAACTCGGCGTCGCGGGCGTCCTCGGCGACGGTGGCCCCGGATTCGGGGAGCTCGGGTCGGGCGTGGACCCAGATGGCGGGGGCGTAGGCGATTCCGGCGACGACGCCGGTTCCCTTGACGGACGTGGATTCAGTGGCCATGGCGATGTAGTCCCATCTCACAGTGCAGAAGTCGTGTGACCTCCAGAACACCACAAAATCCACTCTTTAGCAACGATACAGACATGCCCATCTTGACAACCAAACACATTCGGACAATGATGAGGTCACAACCAGACACGTAGTGTGACCTACTTCATCATTTTCATAACGACCCGCCGCAGACGCGCCCCAGGTGCCTCGGGAACACCCGACCGCCCCCTACGATTGATCCAGCTCAGGCGACCGCCACCCCCGCGGGTGGCCGGTGACCTGACATTGACCGCGTCGACCACAGTTTTTCCGAACGGACAGAACGGACAGGGAGCCCACCGTGATTCTCACCTTGACCCCCAACCCCAGCATCGACGCCACGATGCAGCTGGGCGACAGGCTCCGCCGCGGTCTCGTCCACCGCCCCACATCCATCTCCCAGGTCGCCGGCGGTAAGGGCGTCAACGTCACCCACGCGCTGACGCTGGCGGACAAGCTGAGCCTCGCGTTGTTCCCGGCGGACGGCAACGACCCTTTCGTCGCGCTGGCCCGCCAGGCGGGGATCCCCTTCCACTCCATCCCGGTGTCCGAGGGCGTCCGCATCAACACCACCCTCACCGAGCCGGACGGCACGACCACGAAGATCAACGGTCACGGCGCCACCATCGAACCGCCGACCCGCCGCATCATCGAGGAGACCGTCACCCGCCTCGCCGGCAACGCGTCCTGGCTGGTCATGGCCGGTTCGCTGCCGCCCGGGGTCCCCGAGGACTGGTACACCACGCTCATCGCGACGGTTCGCGCCACGCACCCGGATCTGCTCATCGCCGTCGACACCTCCGACCGGGCGATGCACTCCCTCGGCGCGGGTCTCGAGACCGCCGCCCCGACCCTCATCAAGCCGAACGGCCTCGAGCTCGGGCAGCTCGTCGGCCGGGACGGCGAGGCGATGGAGGCGGCGGCCGCGCGTGGCGACGTCGCTGACGTGGTCGAGGCCGCGCGCATCGTCGTCACGCGGGGTATCGACGAGGTCCTCGTCACCCTCGGTCCCGCCGGCGCCGTGCTGGTCACCTCATTCGGTGCGTGGTTTGCCACGCCCCCGCCGGTCAACGTGCAGTCCACCGTCGGGGCCGGCGACAGTTCCCTGGCGGGTTACCTCATCGCCCGCGCCGAAGGTGCGGACCCGGCGGGTTGCCTCGCCCGGGCCGTCGCCTACGGCACCGCGGCGACCGGGCTGCCCGGCACCACCATCCCGTCCCCCTCACAACTGAATCTCAAGGAAACCCATGTCCGTCATCTCCCCTGACCTGGTCCGACTCGACGTCGACCTTGGCGCGGGCACCAGCGACGTCATCACCGGTCTGGCCCGGGTCGTCCACGCCGCCGGCCGCGCCGACGACGCCACCGTGCTTGCCGACGCCGCCCTCGCCCGCGAGGCCCAGAACCCCACCGGCGTGCCCGGGCAGGTCGCGATCCCCCACTGCCGGTCCGCGGCCGTCACCGAGCCCACCCTCGCCTTCGCCCGTCTCTCGCGCCCCGTCGACTTCGGCGGCCCGGACGGCGACGCCGAGCTCGTCTTCCTCATCGCCGCGCCGGAGGGTGGTGGCAAGGCGCACCTGAAGATCCTCTCCAAGCTGGCCCGCGCCCTCGTGCGCGGTGACTTCCGGGAGCACCTCCGCGCCGCCACCACCCCGGAGGAGGTCGTCGCCGCCGTCGACGACGTCATCGGGGATCTCCCCGCGACCACCCCGCCGGAGAAGACCCGCGTCGTCGCGGTCACCGCCTGCCCGACGGGCATCGCGCACACCTACATGGCGGCGGACTCCCTCACCCAGACCGCCGCCGCCCGCGCGGACGTCGAACTCCACGTGGAGACCCAGGGATCCTCGTCCACCGACGCCCTCGACCCGGAGATCATCCGGCAGGCGGACGCGGTCATCTTCGCCACCGACGTCGGCGTGCGCGACCGCGAGCGCTTCGCCGGCAAGCCCGTCATCGAGGCCGCCGTCAAGCGCGCCATCAACGAACCCGCCGTCATGATCGACGAAGCCGTGACCGCCTCCCGCGACCCGCAGGCGCGGCGGGTGAGCGGCACGGCGTCGACAGCGGAGAAGAAGCAGGAGCTGGGCTGGGCCCGGCGCATCCAGCAGGCGGTGATGACCGGTGTCTCGTACATGATCCCGTTCGTCGCGGCCGGCGGCCTGCTGCTCGCGCTCGGCTTCCTCGTCGGCGGGTACGACATGGCCAACGGCTGGGAGGCCATCGCGCTGCAGCACTCGCTGGGCAACCTGCCCGGCAACGAGGTGCTTGTCGACGGCGCCCCCGTCACCTTCGACCGCTCCGGTCTCGCGCTGTACCTCGGTGCGGTGCTCTTCGCCACGGGGCAGATGGCGATGGGCTTCATCGTCGCCGCCCTGTCCGGCTACACGGCGTACTCGCTGGCGGGCAGGCCGGGCATCGCCCCCGGTTTCGTCGGCGGCGCGATCTCGGTGCTCATCGGCGCCGGTTTCATCGGCGGTCTGGTCACCGGTATCCTCGCCGGCCTCATCGCGTACTGGATCGCATCGTGGAGGGTGCCGCGGATCCTCACCTCCCTCATGCCGGTGGTGATCATCCCGCTGCTCACCTCCCTCGTCGTCGGACTGCTCATGTTCCTGCTGCTGGGACGCCCGCTGGAGGGCATCATGACCGGCCTGACGGACTGGCTGTCGTCGATGTCCGGCTCCTCGGCGGTGGTGCTGGGCATCATCCTCGGCCTCATGATGTGCTTCGACCTCGGCGGCCCGGTGAACAAGGCGGCGTACCTGTTCGCCACCGCCGGCCTGTCAACGGGTGACACCGCCTCCATGCAGATCATGGCCGCCGTCATGGCCGCCGGCATGGTCCCGCCCATCGCCCTGTCCGTGGCCACGCTGGTGCGGAAGCGGCTGTTCACCCCGGCGGAGCAGGAGAACGGCAAGTCCGCGTGGCTGCTCGGCCTGTCCTTCATCTCCGAGGGCGCGATCCCCTTCGCGGCGGCCGACCCGCTGCGCGTCATCCCCTCGATGATGGCCGGCGGCGCGGTCACCGGCGCCGTCTCCATGGCCCTCGGAGCGGGGTCCCGCGCCCCGCACGGCGGCGTGTTCGTCCTCTTCGCCATCGACCCCTGGTGGGGCTTCCTGCTGGCCATCATCGCCGGTACGGTCGTGTCCGCGGTGGCGGTCATCGGGCTCAAGCAGTTCTGGCCCTCCCGGGCAGTGGCAGCTGCCACAGTGGATGCCTAAACTGGCGTTCATCACCCGTTAAAGAAAGGACCACCATGGCTTCCAAGACCGTGACCGTCGGCTCCGCAGTCGGCCTGCACGCCCGCCCCGCCGCCATCGTCGCTGACGCCGCCGGCGAGTACGACGACGACATCATCCTCACCCTCGTCGGCGACGAGGACGGCGAGGAGGCCGACGCCGCCTCCGCCCTCATGATCATGGCGCTGGGCGCCGAGAAGGGCGACCAGGTCACCGTCACCTCCGACAACGCCGAGGCCGTCGAGAAGATCGCCGCCCTCATCGAATCCGACCTCGACAACTAGTCCCCGGAATCACCGACGCCTCCCGGTCCTCACCGGGAGGCGTCGTCTCGTTCTACTGGTAGGCGATGATGATGGCGTCGTGCCGCTGCGCGGCCTCGGCGAAGAACTTCTGCAGCGGCGGCAGATCATGCGAGTACGTCAGCTCACCGACCTCGCCCAGCGCCTCCGCGATCATGGCCACCTGCACCGGGGCCAGGGCGTTCCGCGTCGGCTTGTACTGCCACATCTCGCCGCCGTTGAGCGCCGGCTCGGCATGGGTGAGCAGCAGATCCTCATCGAGGATGAACCAGTCGTCGCTCAGACGCAGGGTGGGATGATCCCCGGCCTCGATGAGCTTATCGACGACCGCCACCCGGTTCGGGGTCACCGTCAGGTGGAGGTAATCGTCCTTGGAGACGGCGAGATACACAGGAACACGCATGCCTACCGTTGTACCACCGTGAGCGGGTGGTCCGTCGGCCTCACCGGCCAAGTCCCCGGTGGTTTGTGATGAAAATCGCGGGATCAGGCGAGGGTGACGTAGAGGTCCGTGATCATGTCCGCCGGATCCGCCTCCGGGGAGGGTTCGGTGACGTAGGTCTCCCAGCACACCGGACCCGCCGGCCGCCCTGATTCCCGGACCGCCTCCGTCAATTCCTGCCAGGTCCGCCCCAACGTGTCGTAGGAACCGTGGTGCCGGGTGGTGAACGCCTCGCACTCCGGAACGTGGTGCACCAGCTCCGGATGGGCGGCCTCCACGGCGGCCACCTGCTCGGGGTGCAGCGGAAAGGCGGCGGCGATGTCGACGGTCTCGGTCAGCGGCGAGAAGTAGTACGCGCGGGCCGGGCCCGCGGGGTGCGCCCCGACCGCCTGCAGGGCGTCGATAAGCAGGGGGTAGGCGCGGTCGAAGAAGGCGGGCAGCTCGTCGACGGAGACGGTCTCACGCGAGGCGATGAACGCGTGGGCGGGGACGGTGATCTCTCGGGTCATGCCACCTAATTGTAGAACTTGGCGCCCCGGCCTTCACCGACGTGAATGTAGAGCCACTTGAGCAGCGGGTACGCGAGGATGATGCCCGCCGAACCCCAGGCGATGCCCTCCAGCTCGACGGAACCGATGCTCAGCGTCAGGTTGCCGATGCCCGCGATGAGCGCCACCGCCGCCGCCGTGAGGTTGACCGGATTGTTGAAGTTGACCCTGTTGTCCTGCCAGATGCGGATACCGAGCATGCCGATGAGTCCGTACAGCACGATCGTCGCGCCGCCCAGCACCCCGGTCGGGATAGTGAAGATGAGCGCACCGAACTTCGGGATGAACGCCAGCGCGATCGCCGTCGCCGCCGCCACCCAGTACGCGGCCGTCGAGTAGACGCGGGTGGCGGCCATGACGCCGATGTTCTCCGCGTACGTGGTGGTACCGGAACCACCGAAGGAACCGGCCAGCGTGGTCGCCAGGCCGTCCGCGACGAGGGCGTCGCCCGCCAGATCGTCGAGGTTCTTCCCCGTCATCTCCGAGACGGCCTTGACGTGGCCGACGTTCTCCGCGATAAGCACGATGACCACCGGCAGCGTCACGAGGATCGCCGACAGGTGGAACTCCGGGCTGTGGAACTGCGGCACACCGATCCACGCGGCCTGCCGGATGGTCTCCCCCGCCCCCTCCGCGAGATTGCCCGTCACCGTGGCGAACACCCAGCCCACCACCACACCGATGAGAATGCCCAGACGCGCCACCATGCCGCGCCCGGCGACCGTGCACACGAGGATCGCCACCATCGTCACCGCCGCCACCAGCGGCTGCGCCTGGAAGTTGCTCGTGGCCACCGGCGCCAGGTTGAGGCCGATGAGCGCCACGATCGCACCCGTCACCGCCGGCGGCATCACCGCGTCGATGACCTTCCGGCCGGCCGCCTTGACGATGAACCCCACCGCCATGAGCACGACACCGGTGACCAGCACGCCACCGATCTGCGCGCCGGGGCCGTGCTGCTGGCTGGCGATCATCGGCGCGATGAACGCGAACGACGACCCCAGGTAGGAGGGCAGGCGGTTACGGGTGATGAGCAGAAAGATCATCGTGCCCAGACCGGAGAACAACAGGGTGGTGTTGACGGGGAATCCGGTCAGGGTGGGGACAAGGAGGGTCGCTCCGAACATCGCCACGACATGCTGCATGCCGATGCCGATGGTGCGGGGCCAGCTGAGGCGCTCGTCGGGTGCGACGACCGCGCCGGGGGCAATTTTCCGACCGTCTCCGTGGACGGTCCAACCGAGGCTTTTGATGGTCACGGTTACACAGTAGCGTCGATAAGCATGAATCCTGACACGCAACCGTTCGCTTTCGGACGCGACGGCGTCCGCGTCTTCTCGCTCATCGGCGCCGCACTGGCCGCCTGGTTCTGGTACGAGCAGGAGGGCGGCGGCTGGATCGCCATGTTGTGGATGCTCGCCGTGTCGTGGGCGGTGCTGTTCGTCGTGTTCACGCTCGCGCGGTGGGCGTTCAACCGACTGTTCGCGTGGGGTGCACGGCGGGCGGAGGAGGACTCGTAATTACCGGCGACGACCTGACACTATGCACCGGATGGCATGCATCCGGTGATCGTTGTTACGACGCCTCCCCCTCCACCGCGAACTCCGCCAGCTCGCGGGCCATGGACTGCGGGAGGCGGACGTCGATGAGCGTGCCGTCGGCGGTGTACTCCTCGGAGCGCACGGTGCCGTACTCGTGCAGGCGCGAGATGACGTCGCCGCGGGTGAAGGGCACGAGCAGCACGAGATGGGCGTCGAGGGAGTTGAGGAACAGCTCGATGCGTGCCTCCAGCTCCGGGATACCCTCACCGGTGACGGCGGAGACGTAGACGGCGTCATCGACCGCGTGCCGCAGCTCGGCGAGCACCAGCGGATCGGCCTGGTCGATCTTGTTCACCACGATCATCTCCGGCGGAGCGTCCTCGCCGGTCTCCTTGACGATGTCGTAGATGACCTTGTTCACGGCCTCGATCTGCTTGAGCGGGAACGGGTCGGAACCGTCGACGACGTGCAGCACCAGATCGGCCGCCAGCACCTCCTCGAGCGTCGACTTGAAGGCCTCGACGAGCTGCGTCGGCAGGTGGCGGACGAAACCGACGGTGTCGGTGAAGACGACGGCGCGGCCGTCGGCGAGCTCGGCGCGCCGGGTCGTCGGGTCCAGGGTGGCGAACAGCGCGTCCTCCACTAGCACACCCGCACCCGTGAGCGCGTTGATGAGCGAGGACTTACCGGCGTTGGTGTACCCCGCGATGGCGATCTGCGGGATAGTCGACTCCTGACGACGCTGACGCTTGATCTCACGCGCCGTCTTCATGCCCGCCAGTTCGCGGCGCAGCTTGGCCATCTCCTGACGCAGGCGACGACGATCCGCCTCGATCCGCGTCTCACCGGGACCACGCAGACCCACACCGCCGTTGGAGCCGGCGCGGCCACCCGCCTGACGCGACAGGTTGCCACCCCAGCCACGCACGCGGGTGTAGAGGTACTCCATCTGCGCCAGCGACACCTGCGCCTTGCCCTCCTTGGACTTCGCGTGCTGGGCGAAGATGTCGAGGATGAGCATGGTGCGGTCGATGACCTTGGTGTTCAGTGCCGTCTCCAGCGCGACGAGCTGGCCGGGGCTGAGCTCACCGTCGCAGATGACGGTGTCCGCGTCGGTCGCGGCGATGATGTCCTTGAGCTCGGCGACCTTGCCGGACCCGATGTAGGTGCCCGGGTCTGGCTTGTCGCGGCGCTGGTAGAGCATCTCGAGGACCTCGGCGCCCGCGGTCTCGGCGAGGGCGGCGACCTCGGCCATGTTCGCGTCGACCTCGGCGGAGGTGCCCTCCGTCCACACGCCGACGAGGATGACCTGTTCGAGGCGCAGCTTGCGGTACTCGACCTCGGTGATGTCCTCGGAGTCGCGGGAACGGATCTCGGTGTCACGGGTGACGCGGCGGAAGCGGTTACGCTCGGCGAGATCGAGCTCGCCGGTGGTGGGGGTCAGCAGATCGGAGAGATCCGTGCCCGGGTCTTCCGGGATGGTCGGCTGCGGGGCATTGTCGCGGAAGGCGCGGGCCAGCAGTTCATCGTGGGAGTTGGGGTCGTTCTGGGAAACATCAGTCATTTCTGTTCATTGTTCCACGTCGGAGGCGGAGTTAACAGCACCGGGCCGCCGCGATACACTGAACAACCATGAGCACCGACCTGAAGAGCATCGGACTGGGTTTTGACCGCTGGCAGGACGCCGTCGAAGCGGCCATCGCCACCAATCAGCTGGTTGTCGCCGGCGAGATCCGGGGTGGACAGCTGATCCAGTTCACGGACGCCTCGGGCGCCCAGATCAACATCCTGGCCGTCGAGCCGTTCGCCACCTTCGCCGGCTTCGAGTCGGTCACCCAGACCTTCGCCCACGTCAGCATGGTCAACGACGTTCTCGCGCTGTGTGAGATCGTCACCCCGGACGGCACCGTCCTGTCGTCGATCACCTGCAACCTGGCCCAGGGCCCGCTGCTTGTCGACGCCCCCACCCAGACCTGGCAGCAGATCGGTGTCACCGCCCTCGGCCTGGACACCACCACCTACGAGTCCCCCGAGGCCTACGAGGCCGCCTCCGGCCAGGTCGTCGGCGAGATCGTCTCCGAGGGTGCGCAGCTGGTCACCTCCGGTTCCGGTGCCGCCGCCCCGGACGCCTCCGCGTTCTTCTCCGCCCGCATCCTCGACTCCGAATACCGCCACAACCAGCTCACCGGCCAGCGTTTCATCCACGCCACCGTCGACGGCGCCTTCCCCTTCGATCTCTGCCTGGTCGACGGCCCGGAGCTGCCGGAGAAGGGTTCCGTCGTCGCCGGCACCGCGATGCTCACCGCCTCCGTCCTGTCCCCCATGTCGGGTGGCGGCTGCGGCGGGTGCGGCAGCTCCTGCGGCTGCGGCGGCCACTAGAGGCACACATGCCGTTCCGGATGCTCATCAAGCAGGATCCCCCGCGGCAGCGGTGGATTCTGCTGCTCATCATCGCCGCCTGCGTGGCGGTCCTGGTGATCTTCCGGCTGCAGGGGCTCCTGCTCATCCTGCCGATCCTGGCGGTGGCGATGCTCGTGATGAGCCGGCGTCCCGACACCACCGAGACCCTCGCCCTGCGCTCCTCCATCACGCTGAGCGCCGAGGACATCGAGGACGTCATCGCCGAGTTCGACCGCTTCGCCACCGGCACCGACGCCGAGGCCATCGCGGACCGCACCCTCAACCGTCCGGCGCTGCTCGACCTCGACTGCACCGACCCGGACATCGCGGCGTTCCATCATGAGTACGCCACCGCGCGCCGTTTCCTCTCGCGCCTCGACGCCCGCCTCGCCGCCGAGAACCTCGAGGTCTCCCAGCTGGAGACCCTCCTGACGGTCACCGACATGCGGGCCCTCGAGATCAAGGAGACGTGGCTGGCCGCCCGGCAGGCCGCCCAGCGCCTGGGGCACGACTACTAGAGCGTGACCTCACCCGTCGCGATGATCCGCGACGGTCCGGTGAGCGTCGAACGGTCACCGTCGATGGTCACCTGCACCGTGCCGCCCGGGATGTGGACGGTCACCTCACCGTCCGTCCACCCGGCGTCGGCGAGGGCGGCGCGGGCGGCGGCCACCGTGCCCGTGCCGCAGGAGCGGGTCTCCCCCACCCCGCGCTCGTGGACCCGCATGTGCACGGCGCCGTCGGTCAGCGGGGTGAGGATCTCCACGTTGACCCCGCCGGGGAAGAACTCCCGGTCGAACTCGGGGTCCGAAAGTGCCATAGCCTGCAGCGACTCCGGGGTGAGTCCGGGCAGCACGCACGCCAGGTGGGGGTTGCCCAAGTCGACGCCCAGCCCGGCGATGGTGAGATCCCCCAGGCGGGCCGTTGACAGGCCGGTGACCTCGGCGGCCCCCATCTCAACCGTGACCACCGCGTCGGTGCCCGAGCACTCGCGCACGGTCACGCGGCGGTCGCCCGCCCGGGTGCCCACGGTGAACTCGTCGGAGTCGACCAGCCCGCGGGAGCGCAGCCAGTGCGCGAACACGCGCACGCCGTTGCCGCACATCTCGGCGATGGAGCCGTCGGCGTTCCGGTAGTCCATGAACCACTGCCCGTCGGCGTCTGCGCGGACAACCCGCAGCACACCGTCCGCCCCCAGGCCGGCGCGACGCTCGCACAGGGCGCGCACCTGCTCCTCGGTGGGGTCGACGGTGGCGTCGATGATGAGGAAGTCGTTCTCCGTGCCGTGGCCCTTGGCGAAGCTGATGGTGTTCACCGGAGCGATTCTAGAGCGCCCGCGTTGCGGCGTACTCCTCTGTGTCCCGGGGTCCGCGAAAAGCCCAGGTCGCTGCTCAGGCGTAGAGGAATCGGGGTACGCCCGTACGCGGCCCGCCGCTCAGGAGAGTGCTTCCAGAGCGGCGCGCGCCGGATCCGCCTCGGCCGCCAGCCACGTGATCCGCGGATCGCGGTTGAACCAGGAGCGCTGGCGACGCACGTAGCGGCGTGTGCCGGTGATGGTGCGCTCCACGGCCTCCTCCCACGTCAGCTCTCCCGCGCGAGCAGCGAGCACCTGGGCGTAACCGATGGCGCGGCCGGCGGTGGAGTCGGCGACGAGCCCGTGGTCGTCGACCAGCCCCTCGACCTCCTCGACGAGGCCGCCCTCGAACATCTGCCGGGTGCGCAGCTCGATGCGCGGGTTGAGCCATTCCGCCTGCGTGCGCAGGCCGAGGATCCGCGTGCCCCAGCGCGGGGGAGCGTCCTTCGGCGGCTGGGAGGCCTGGAACGGCTGCCCCGTCAGCTCGATGACCTCCAGCGCCCGGACGGTGCGGCGGGGATCCTTGTCCTCGATGACGGCGGCGGCCGCCGGGTCGACGGCGGCGAGCTCGGCGTGGAGGGCGTCGATGCCGATGTCTGCCAGGCGCTCCTCCCACCGGGCGCGGACGGCCGGGTCGGTCGGCGGGAACCGCCAGTCGTCGAGGAGAGACTGGACGTAAAGCATGGAACCACCGACGAGGACGGGCACGCGACCGCGGGACATGATGTCCTCGACGTCCGCGACGGCGTCAGCCTGGTAGCGGGCGACCGAGGCTGTCTCCGTGACGTCCCACACGTCGAGCTGGTGGTGCGGGATGCCCTCGCGCTCCTCCACGGTGAGCTTCGCGGTGCCGATGTCCATCCCGCGATAGAGCTGCATCGAGTCGACGTTGACCACCTCGCCTCCGAGCTCGTACGCCAGGGCGAGGCCGAGCGCCGACTTGCCGGAGGCCGTCGGGCCGACGACCGCGACGGGTGTCAGATCTGCCATGTCGCCACGTACCTTCCCACGCCGTGCGTCGTGTCCGCCAGGAGGAGTTCCGCGTGCTGCGGTTCCCGTGCCGCGAGCTCATGCCACAGCCCGGGTTCGAGGACGCCGCCGTCGGCCGGCAGCTCCCCCGCCGGCCGGCCGGACAACACCGCGCGGCACCACTCGTCGGCGGCCGCGGCCTGCGGGAGCAGGGCCAGCGGGGCGCGCTCCGTCAGACCGGCGGAACCGTCAACCGCGACGAGAGTCAAGGCTTCGGGCTCGACTTCCCCCAGTTCCCCACGCACCGACGCCACCCGCGACGCCGCCTCGCCGAGCACGTACCGCTGCACCAGTTCCGGCAGGAACCGCCCCTCACCCACCGTCACCTGCGGCGCGCCCCAGGCTCGGAAGGACCCCTCGACACCCGTCTCCCACCGCGGGTCACGCGAGGCGACGAGGTGGATGGGGGCGGCGGTGGCGTCGACAAGCGAACGCACCAGGGACACCATCTGCGCGCCGACCGCATCGCGCGGCGCGAGCTCGGCGACCAACGCCGGCGAGGCGGGCATGACGATCAGGTTGGGGCTCACCCGGCACATCCTACTGACTCCTGCTGACAGGCCCGAACGGTGCGCGGTATGTTAGTTGGAGCACTATCGGCAGCCGTGTCGCGCGGCATGAAGCAAAGGACCATCGACATGACCAACTCCCCGACGCCGTCCCCCACGCCCGGCCCGAAGCCAGGCCACCGGCCGGGACCGAAGCCTGGTCCTCTGCCGGGCGGCGGACACCGC
>DGYFI06203__coassemble_1758_pt1 | contig 13125 bp, 13 predicted proteins | sample DGYFI06203__metabat2_high_PE_041 | metagenome-assembled genome bin DGYFI06203 | reverse complement strand
GCCTGGGCTTCACCCCGGAGGTGACCATGGTCGACTCCTCCGAACCGGAGGGCCACGTGCTCAGCGTGGAAAACGAGGGTGCCCAGGTCGTCCGCGGCACCGTCGTCCGCATGGAGGTGTCCAACGGGATGATCATCACCATGCCCGACCTCAGCCGCCGCACCGAGGCCGACGCCCGGGCCGTCCTCGTCGACGCCGGCTGGGCCGGGGAACTGCGGATCGGCGAACCGGTCAAGACCGGTGCGCTTGTCGACGAAGACCTCACCGCCGCCACCGACCCCGCCGCCGGCACCGAGATCCGCAGGGACTCCGTGGTCACCCTCCGCCTGTGGGAGTTCGACGTCAGCGTCTTCCTCCCCGACGCCGCGGGGGCGCCCGCCGCCGAACCCGCCCCGGGTCCCATCGACGGCCTCCTCGGTCGCCGATGAGCCCGCGCTGCTACTCTTAGACCCACCCTGACACCCCGTTGAAAGGCCCTGACGATGCCCAAGGCAAAGATCACCCGGAATGCCATCCCCGCCTCCACCTCGAGTGCCAACCGCACCCCGGTGAAGATCAACACCGGTGGCACGCCCGTCTGGTACAAGGCCCTCATGTTCGGGCTCATGCTCCTGGGCCTGCTGTGGCTGGTGGTCAATTACCTCGCCGGGCACCAGATCCCCTTCATGGTCGAGCTCGGCGTGTGGAACTACGCCATCGGTTTCGGCCTCTTCGTCCTGGGTCTGCTCATGACCATGGGATGGCGTTAGCTCCTCAGACTCCTCCATCCGCGGGTGCCACCACCCCGGCCGCAGACGTTGCGGTCGGGGTGGTCTTTTTTGTGCGGCGGGGGTAGATCATCGTGCAGTAGTGCCGTTGGCGGGCCTGCAGAATCCCACTACTGCACGATGATCGACCTGCCGGCGTCGTGCCAAGGTTGTGAAGGGCGACTGCCGTGGACATCGGGACGCGTGTGGCGGTTGTGAACAACCGGACCAGTTATCCCCAGTTATCCCCAGCAGCGCCCCGGATTCCACCGTTTTATCCACCGATCCACACCCCGCGGATTCATCCACAGGAGTTATCCACACTGTGGATAGTTACACGGATGTCATTATTCGAATGACACACCCGAAGAATCGTCCCCCACCCCGTCGACGTGGCATTTCCCCAGGAGATTCGAACATCTGCGCAGGTGGGGAAAACTGTCCACACAGTTATCCACAGGCTGGGGAGAACCCGGGGAAGGAGAGATTCTTCACACTCTCCACAGATCCATCCCCAGCCTGTGGATAACTTTCGAATCACAGATCATACAGCGAGCACCGCGGCACACGATGCCGCCAACACTGCGAGGACGCCCACCCACCGCACGCGGTGGTCCCGGTGGACGAAGAAGAACACCATCGCCGCCCCCGCGAACAGGCCGCCCATGTGCCCCCACAGCGACACCGACGGTGCCAGGAACGTGTACACCACGTTCACCGCCACGAGTGTGAGAGGTGCCCGGAGATCCCCGCCCCGGACCCGCGCCACCCCGACGAGCAGCACCATGAGTGCGAACAGCGCCCCCGACGCGCCCGCCGTCGGCTGGGCCCAGTCCATCCACAGCACCGTCGCGCTCGCCCCGATGCCCCCGGCCAGGAACGCCGCCCCGTACAGCGCCGTCCCCGCGAACTTCTCGATCTCGCGGCCCACCAGCATGAGCAGGAAACTGTTGATGGCCACATGCCCTAAATCGATGTGGAGGAACACCGCCCCCAGTGCACGCAGGCGGTCGAGCCCGCCCGTGGACACCTCGGGGCCGTAGAGCAACCAGGCCCGGCCCAGCTCGGAGGCGTGGAGATTGTCCATCAGCGAGCGGGACTCCACCGCCGTGATGACATAGACGATGACGGCGGCGGCGGTGAAGAACGTGGTGGCGGGGGCGTCGGCCCACCAGCGGCGCAGGATGGTCACAGTGACATCTTCCCGGAATCGGCGAGGCCCGCGACGTCGACAAGCGACGCGCGGGCCAAAGCGGGGGTGGAACTCTAGGCGATGGTGACGGACTCGATCATGACCGGGTCGTTCGGGCGGTCCATGCGGTCAGTCGGGGTGGTGGCGATCGCGTCGACGACCTTGCGGGACTCCTCGTCCACGACCTCACCGAAGATGGTGTGGCGGTTGTTCAGGTGCGGGGTCGGGACAACGGTGATGAAGAACTGGGAACCGTTGGTGCCCGGGCCGGCGTTGGCCATGGCCAGCAGGTACGGACGGTCGAACTGGAGCTCCGGGTGGAACTCGTCGGCGAACATGTAGCCCGGGCCGCCACGGCCGGTGCCGGTCGGGTCGCCGCCCTGGATCATGAAGCCGTCGATGATGCGGTGGAACACGGCGCCGTCGTAGAACGGGCCGGACTTCTCGCCGGAGGCGTTCTCGGTGGAGTACTCCTTGGAGCCGTCCGCCAGGCCGACGAAGTTGTCGACGGTGGCCGGGGCGTGGTTGCCGAAGAGCTCGATGACGATGTCGCCACGGTTGGTGTGCAGAGTCGCAGTTGCGGTCTTGTTGGTCATGGCGGCCAGTCTAGCGAAAGTGCCCCCGGGTGAGGTGACAGCGGACTCAGTAACCGCGCTTGATCCACTCCTCGAGGTGCGGTGCCTCGGCACCGACAGTGGTGTGGTCGCCGTGGCCGGTGCGCACGACGGTCTCCGCGGGCAGGTCGAGGACCGACTTCTGCAGCGAGGCGATGATCGTGTCGAAGGAGGAGTACTTACGTCCCGTTGCACCCGGGCCACCCTGGAAGAGAGTGTCACCGGAGAACAGCTCATCTGCCTCCGGCAGGTAGAGGCAGCAGGATCCGGGAGAGTGTCCGGGGGTGTTGAGCACCTGCATGTCGGTGCCGGCGATCTGGAAGACCTGACCCTCGGCGAGATCTTCATGGGCGAGACCCGGGTGGGTCTCGTCCCACAGCATCTGGTCGCCGGGATGGACGTAGATGGGTGCGTCGAGCTTCGTGGACAGCTCCGGGGCGACGGTGATGTGGTCGTTGTGGGCGTGGGTGCAGATGATGCCCCTGACCCTGCGGCCGGCCACCTTCTCGATGATGGGGGCAGCGTCATGGGCGGCATCGATGATGAACACCTCGGAATCGTCGCCGACGATCCAGATGTTGTTGTCGACGTCCCACTCACCGCCGTCGAGGATGAACTTTCCGGAGGTCTCGACATGGTCGATACGAAGGCCGGTCATCACAGGATCACCACCGAACGCAGCACGTCGCCGGATTTCATGGTGTCGAAGGCCTCCTCCACGTCGCCGAGGCCGATGCGCTCGGAGACGAACTTGTCCAGTGGAAAGCGGTCCTGCAGGTGCAGGTCCACGTAGAGCGGGAAGTCCCGCTCGGGCAGGCAGTCGCCGTACCAGGCCGGGCGCAGGGATCCGCCGCGGCCGTAGAAGTCGATGGCCGGGACGTCGATACGCGAGGTGAGGTTCGGAACGCCGACCATGACCATGCGGCCCGCGTGGTCGCGGGAGTAGAAAGCCTGCTGCCAGGTGGGCATGATCCCCACCGCATCGATCGCGACGTCGGTGCCGAAGCCGCCGGTGATCTCACGGATCCTGGCGACGACCTCCGAATCCTCGCCCTCGCCGGTGAGCTGCGAGGAGTCGATGACGTGGGTGGCGCCGAACTCCCTGGCCCAGTCCAGCTTCTTCGGGTCGATGTCCACGGCGATGATGGTGGTCGCCCCGGCGATCTTCGCGCCCGCGACCGCGGCCATGCCGACGCCGCCGAGGCCGAAGACCGCGACGGACTCCCCGGGCTTGATCTCACCGGTGTTGACGGCGGCGCCCAGGCCGGCCATGATGCCGCAGCCCAGCAGGCCGGCGGCGGCCGGATCCTCGTCGGGGTTGACCCTGGTGCACTGGCCCTCGTGGACGAGGGTCTTCTCGGCGAAGGCACCGATGCCCAGGGCCGGGGTCAGCTCGGTGCCGTCCGTCAGGGTCATCCTGCGGGAGGCGTTGTGGGTGTTGAAGCAGTACTTCGGGTCGCCCTTGCGGCAGGCGCGGCACTCACCGCACACGGCCCTCCAGTTCAGGACGACGAAATCCCCGACCTCGACGTGGGTGACGGCGTCGCCGACGGTCTCGACGATGCCGGCGGCTTCGTGACCGAGGAGGAAGGGGTAGTCGTCGGCGATGTCACCGTCGCGGTACGCCAGGTCGGTGTGGCACACGCCGCACGCCTGGATATTGACGATGACGTCGTTGGGTCCCGGGTCGGGGATGACGATGTCGGTCTGCTCGACCGGTGCCCCCTTCTCCCGGGAGATTATTCCGGTGACGGTTGTGCTCAAGGCGTCCTCCTTAATGGGTGATGGCCCTCGGGTGAAGAATCTCCTGCATGCACCCCAAGGTTAGGCCTTTCACCGCGTGGGCATGATCGCCAGGTAGGGCAGTCCGACTACCCGGATTGGTAGGGTAGCGGTCATGACATCAGTCAGCTCGGCGCAGGATGGTGCCGTCCCCAACTCCGAGACGCCGATGATCCTGCTGCAGTCGGTGCTCGCGGTCCTGCGGTCGCGCACCCTGTCTGACCAGGCGGCCCGCGTGGAGGCTGAACGGATCGCCTCCGACGGGATCCTGGTGCTGGGAAACGAGCGGCCGAAGCCCAGGGGTGGGATCGAACCGGTGGATTCGGCGTTCCGGGAGCTCGAGGATGAACTGGCGACGCTCGTCCGGCATGAGGTGCTCACGTTCGACCTGGTGCCCCCTCCCGAGGACGGGCGCGCTCTTCCGGTCTCCGTCGCCGAGGCCGCCCGGGAGGTGGTCCGCCTACTGGTCCTCATCAGCCTGGAGGACCATGACGTGTCCCGCGTGCGGATCAAGTGGGACTGTGACGGGACAAATCTGCTGGTGGAGTTCCGCGACGACGGTGCCGGCGGACGGGAGCGCTCGGACGACATCTACCGGCAGGTGTCGGAACGTATCCAGCGCACCGGTGGACACTGGGACATGGAGTCCACCGCCGGATGGGGATCGGTGCTCAGCATCGTCTTCCCCCTGGATGAGCCCCGCACCAGCTTTGCCCGGCTGGACGGGCTGACCGATGTCCAGCGGGACGTGCTGACTCTGGTCACGCGGGGGATGACCAACGCTGAAATCGCCGTTCAGCTGCACCTGTCCGCCAACACCATCAAGTATCACGTGGGCAATCTGATGAGGAAGTTCGGGGTCACGCGCAGAACGGAACTGGCGGTGCATTCCATCGCCAGGAATCAGCAGATGCCGCTGTGAATCACCACGGGCCCGGCCCCACCTGAGGTGAAACCGGGCCCGCAGCGTTCACGCAGGTACTACAGGGACTCGACCACGAGGTCGCGGGCGAGGACCATGTTGCGCAGGGACTGCTCGGTCTCCTCGTAACCGCGGGTCTTCAGGCCGCAGTCCGGGTTGACCCACAGGCGCTCGGTCGGCACGTTGACCAGGGCGGCCTTGATGAGCTCGGTGAGCTCGGCGACATCCGGGACACGCGGGGAGTGGATGTCCCAGATGCCCGGTCCGATCTCGGAGTGGAAGGACTCGTCGAGGTCGGCGAGCAGCTCCATGCGGGAGCGGGCGGCCTCGATGGAGGTGACGTCGGCGTCGAGGGCGGCGACGGCGTCGATGATCTGGCCGAACTCCGAGTAGCAGAGGTGGGTGTGGATCTGGGTGGTCGGCTTCGCGTCGAGGGAGACGAGGCGGAAGGAGCGGACGGCCCAGTCGAGGTACGCGGGGCGGTCCTCCTCGCGCAGCGGCAGCAGCTCGCGGAGGGCCGGCTCGTCGATCTGGATGATGTCGATGCCGGCGGCCTCGAGGTCGGCGACCTCGTCGGCCAGGGCGACGCCGATCTGGTCGGCGGAGACGGACTTCGGCACATCGTCGCGGGTGAAGGACCAGGCGAGGATGGTCACCGGGCCGGTGAGCATGCCCTTGACGTGCTTCTCGGACAGGGACTGGGCGTACTTGGCCCACTCGACGGTCATGGCCTTCGGGCGGGAGACATCGCCGACGACGATGGAGGGGCGGGTGCAGCGGGAGCCGTAGGACTGGACCCAGCCGTGCTCGGTGGTGACGAAGCCGTCGAGGAGCTCGGCGAAGTACTGGACCATGTCGTTGCGCTCGGGCTCGCCGTGGACGAGGACGTCGATGCCGAGGCGCTCCTGCAGCTCGATGACGGACTTGACCTCGTCCTTGAGGGCGTCGACGTACTGGTCGTCGGTGAGGGTGCCGGAGCGGTGGTCGGCGCGGGCCTTGCGGATCTCGGTGGTCTGCGGGAAGGAGCCGATGGTGGTGGTCGGCAGCTGCGGCAGGTTGAGGACCTTCTGGGCCTCGACGCGGCCGGCGAACTCGGGCTGGCGGGCGACCTGGCCGTCGGGAAGCGCGGCGACGCGGTCCTGGACCGCCTGGTTGTGGGTGCGTGCGGACTCGCGGCGGGTGCGCACGGCGCGGTCGGAGCGGGCGAAGGCGTCGGCGGCGGCGACGGTGCCACCCTCGAGGGCGGCGGCCAGGGCCTTCGCCTCGCCGATCTTCTCGTCGGCGAAGGAGAGCCAGCCGGCGACGTCGACCGGGAGGTTCTTCTCGACGGCGACGGTGTGCGGCACGTGCTGCAGGGAGACGGAGGAGGTGACGGCGAGCTTCTCGACGCCGCCCTTCTTCAGCTCCTCGAGCACGGACAGGCGCTCACGCAGGTCGGCGGCCCAGATGTTGCGGCCGTCGATGACGCCGGCGGCGAGGGTGATGTCGGTGCCGGCGACGGCCTTCGCGACGCGCTCGACGTAGCCCTTCTCGTTGCCCAGGGTGACCGGGGCGAGGTCGACGGCCAGGGCCTCCGGCTGCGCACCGACGAGGGCGTCGAGGCCGGCGCGCAGGGCACCGTACGGGGTGGTGATGAGGACCTGCGGGCGGTTCTCCTCGCCGAGGATCTCCTTGTAGACCTCGGCGGCGTGGTCTGCCAGCTCCTGGTCGGTGGCGATGGTGAGGTCGGCGACCAGGGCCGGCTCGGCCAGCTGGATCCACTCGACGCCGGCCTCCTTGAGGGCGGCGAGGACCTGCTTGTACGCGGCGGTCAGGTCGGCGAGGCGGGTGAGCGGGTTGAAGCCCTCACCGGCGTCCTCGGTGGCCTTGGACTTGGCCAGCAGGGTGACCGGGCCGACGAGGAACGGGCGGACGACGTGACCGGCGGCCTTGGCCTCGGCGACGATGTCGAGGATGCGCTGCGGGCGCGGGGTGATGACGGTGTTCTCGGAGACCTCCGGAACGAGGTAGTGGTAGTTGGTGTCGAACCACTTGGTCATCTCGAGCGGGGAGCGCTCGGCGGTGCCGCGGGCCAGGGCGAAGTACTCGGTGAGGTCGATCTCTGCGGCGTCGCCACCGATGAGGCCGACGGTGACGGCGGTCTCGAGCACCTGGTCGTAGAGGGCGACGTCGGCCGGGATGGCGTAGTCCTGGTCGAGGCCCAGGTCACGCAGACGGGCGTAGTTCTCGACGCGGATGGAGTGCGCGGAGGAGGTGAAGGTCTCCTCGTCGATGCGACCGGCCCAGAAGGACTCGAGGGCCTTCTTGAGCTCGCGGTTGGCGCCGACGCGCGGGTAGCCCTCGATGGTGAAGGTGGGGAAAGCGGAGGAAGACATGGAGAGGTGAGCCTTTCAGGGAACTCAGGAAGTTAATCGGTGAAATGTGCGGCTGGGAGGGAGGCCCTCACCCGGTGGTCGGGGGGACGATTCCGATGCGGTCCAGCAGCTCGGTGGTGGTGTCCGGCCGGTTGAACGTGTACACGTGCATCCCCCCGGCACCGGCGGCCAGGATGGTCTGCGCGAGCTCGGCCGTGAGGTCGAGGCCCGTCTGGTACTCGCTCTCCGGGCCTGCCGCCTCCAGCCGGCGGATGAGCCGGTCGGGGACGGTGAGCCCGGAGAGCTGTCCCATTCGGTGCAGTCTCGCGACGGATGTCATCGGCATGATGCCGGGGATGAGCGGAATGCGTACTCCCGCGAGGCGGGCGCGCTCGGCGAAGCGGAGGTAGTCCTCGGCGTCGAAGAAGAGCTGCGTGATGGCGAAGTCGGCGCCGAGGCGCTGCTTGGTGAGCAGCACGTCGATGTCCTCGTCCATGTTGGCGGACTCCTCGTGGCCGCTGGGGTAGGCGGCGACGCCGATGGCGAGGCGGCCGGCTCCGAAGCGGGCGACCTGGTCGTCCTCGATGGACTGGATGAGGTTGATGAGGTCGGTGGCGTGCGGCAGGTAGCCGGCGGGCATCTCGGTCTGCCCCTCGGCGAGGTCACCGCGGAGGGCGAGGAGGCCGCGCACGCCGGAGTCCATGAGGCGGTTGATCCAGCCGATGAGCTCCTCGCGGGTTCCGGCGGTGCAGGCCAGGTGGGCCAGCGTCGGGATGCGGGTGGAGGCGGTGATCTTCTCGATGAACCGGGCGGTGCCCTCCAGCCAGCCGGAGTTCCGGGAGCTGGTGACGGAGATGTAGTCCGGGCTGTAGGACTGCAGGGTGGCCAGGAGGGCGTCGATGGAGGCCTCGTCGGCGTCGTGACGCGGGGGCATGACCTCGAACGACAGGGAGGTGCGTTCGGGGACGCGGACCTGGCGGCTCTCCTCGGGATCGAAGGTGTCCAACGGGGCGGAGGCGGAGAATCGACGCTTGGCGCTGTGGTGCGGCGCGGCTGCGTTCATCGTGGTGTCCTCCTCTGCGGCGTCCCGTTGGGCAAGTGGCTGTGAATGTAGCAAGCCAACGGTTTGCGGCGGGTAATTTTTCCAAAGGTATGACGTTGGCTTACGGCTGTGACCTGCGCCAACCACCCCACCAGGGCATGAATATAATTCCGTCCGAAGGCCGATTTTTCGGCCCAAAATGAACCAAGCTGTCCACTTTTGTTTTCCCAGCATGGTTCGCAGGATCCGCACCGGCTAATCCGGGCGCACAGGGGATGTTCGTCGCTACGCTGGAGGGCAGACAGATCAACCCGAAGGAGCACACCGTGAACCCCGCCACCATCAAGATGCTGCTGGATGCTTTCTCCACCGTCCGCGAGCGAGTGAAGGACTACAACGAGAAGAAGGCCCGCGAGGCCTACGATCTGCTGTCCGACGCCGCCGACCGCGTCGACATCGACGGTCTGCGCTCCCGCGGCGAGGAGCTTCTCGACGAGAGCCGCCGGGAGGCCGGCAACGTCACCCAGGCAGCCCACCTGCGCCTCGACGCCGCCAAGAAGCGCCTGGCCAAGGTCGCCGACAACACCCCGGCGCGGAAGCGCGCGAAGAAGGCGCAGTGCCGCCGCAACTGGAGCCTCGCCGGCCTGGCGACCCTGCTCATCGCCGCCATCGGCGGTGCCGTCTACTGGTTCACCCGCCAGCAGCAGGCACCGGGCGACACCCCGCCGCGCGTCGAGGACTTCTCCGGCGGTGAGGCACCGGCCACCGAGTCGAAGCTCGTCTACTCCACCACCACCCCGGGTTCCCCGGAGGAGGGCGTGTCCGAGCGCGACGAGGAGCTGCTGGGCTCCCTCGACGAGCAGCTGGAGAAGCACCGCCTGGCCGCCGAGGACGAGGCCGGCGAGTTCGAGATCGCCGATGACGTGACCGGTGAGGAGGCCGTCGACACCGACGATCCGATCAACGACGAGACCGTCGACGACGTCACCGACCCGGACGCGGAGTCCGGCGAGCAGAAGTAGTCCAGACGACAGGCGCCCTCTCCCCACCCGGGAGAGGGCGCTTTCCCGTGCCCTGCATGTGATGCACCGCACAGGTACGCTCGGCGGCATGCGTATGAACGTGCTGACCGTCAAGACCATCGACGACCTGACCCTCTACTTCCGCGCCCAGTCCAGGGAGAAGGACGAGAACGGCCTGCCCGAGGTGGACAACGTCGAGCGCCTGCGCGCCGTGATGGAGTCCGAGGACCCGGACGCCGCCTTCGAGTGCGAGGACCTCCACGGCGACCTGCGCACCGTCCCCGCCGCAGAGATCTCGCAGTACGACGTCGAGATGATGGAGGACACCGCCATCCGCGGTCACTAGAGTCCATGAGCTTCGAGCTCCAGGATTTCGAGACGCTCGTCGAGATTCCGGGCGAGGGGCAGGTCCGCCTCGTCCTCTCCGATGACCTCGATGCGGCTTACGCTCCCCTGTCACCGGAGATGACGGCGCGCATCGCTGACGCTCTCGATAAGGCCCCGGGGTGGTTGGCGGTGGCGCGGGAGCGGATCCGGGAGGAGTTTCCGGACGGTGAGGCACCCGAGCTGACCAGCGTGTGCGTGCTGTCCGAACCCCCGGAACCCTGGCGCTTCGGGGTGTCCTTCTGGGTGGCGGAGGATCGCGAGCACGGTCGGGGCCTGCAGTTCGCCGCCACCGAAACCGGGGGTTACACCGTCGTGGAGTACGGGGGCGCCGAGGTGGCCTTCTACTGACCCCGGCACACCGCCTCGTGCTCGACGTGCCCGGGGTGTTCGAGCTGGATCGTCGAGTGCTCGATGTGCAGTTCTCGCAACGCCTCCTGCGCCGACCCGAGCACCCCGCACTCACCCGCTGGCATGCACGCCTCATCGACGACGAGGTGGGCCGTGGCGAGCGGGGTCTGCCCGTCGGTGGACCAGACGTGCAGGTCGTGGACGGCGATCACACCCGGTAGCCGGGTGAGTGCGCGTTCCACTTCCCGCGTATCGACGCCCCGCGGCGCCTTCTCCATGAGCACCCCCAGCGTCTGCCACAGCAGGCTGAGCGCCCGGGGCAGGACGAACGCGACGATGGCCAGGGAGGCCACGGTGTCGGCGTGCGCCCAGCCGGTGAACCGGATGACCAGGGCGGCGATGATGACCGCCACCGAGCCGAGCATGTCGGCGATGACGTGGAGGAACGCGCCGCGGACGTTGAGGTTGTCCTCCCGGTGCCGGGAGAGCACCCACGCCGACGCCGCATTGGCCACCAGGCCGACGACGGCGATCCCGAGCATGAGCGTGGTGTCGATGTCGTGGTGCCCGCCGAGGCGCCCGAGGGCCTGCACGAGGATCCACACCACCACGCCCGTCACGGCGAGGGCGTTGAGCAGGGCGGCGAGGACTTCGACGCGGCGGTACCCGAAGGTCGCGCTTGCCGACGCCGCCCGCTTCCCCACCACCGCCGCGAGCAGGGCGATGATGAGGCCGGCGGCGTCGGAGAGCATGTGCATGGCGTCGGAAAGCAACGCCAGCGAGCCGGACACGAGTCCGCCGATGAGCTCGGCGAGGAACACCGTGCCGGTGATGCCGACGGCGATGCCGAGTGCGCGCAGGGGCGCGTGCCCGTGGTCATGATCGTGTGCCATGACCCCAGGCTAGCTTAATGAAACGTTATTGAAAACGCCCCGGTCAGGCGCGGCCCTTGAGGATGAGGTTCCAGTACATGAACGGCAGGCCGTAGCGCTTGAGCAGCCACATGTCGAAACGCGGCTTCTTCGTGTCGATGACGGGGATCGACGGCGTCGGCTCCATCTGGTAGTTGAACTCCGCCAGCAGCACCGACTTCCGCGAGGTGACCAGCGGGCACGAGGCGTAGCCCTCGTAGTCCGGCGCCAGGGACTGCCCCTTCATCGCCGCCAGCAGGTTCTTCACCAGCACCGGTGCCTGCTTACGGATGGCCGCACCCGTCTTCGAGTTCGGGCAGCTCGACGCGTCACCCAGCGAGAAGACGTTCGGGTACCGGACATGCTGCAGCGTGCCCGGATCGACCTGGACGTAGCCCAGCGGGTTGTCCGGGTCGGCCAGCGGGGAGTTCTTCACCCAGTCCGGGGCGGACTGCTTCGGCACGGCGTGGAGCATGTCGTAGTGGATCTGCTCCTCCTCGCCGGAGGCGTTGTTGCGGATGGTCACCGTCTTCGACGCCCCGTCGATGGCCGTCATCTCGGAGCTGAAGCGCACGTCGATGCCGTAATCCTGGGCGACCTTCTCCAGCTCGTCGGAGAACACCTTGACGCCGAACATGCCGGGGCTGGGCAGCACGAGGATGACGTGGATGTCGTCCAGCACGCCCTCCTGGCGCCAGTAGTCGGCCGCCAGGTAGCAGATCTTCTGCGGAGCGCCGCCGCACTTGATCGGGTCGCTCGGCATGGTGAACACGGCGGTGCCTCTGCGGGTGCGCTGGATCATCTCCCACGTCTTCGGGGCGAGATCGAAACGGTAGTTGCTGGACACCCCCGGGGTCTCCAGTGCCTCCGGCAGGCCCGGCGTCTTGTCCCAGTCGAGCTGGATGCCCGGGCACACCACGAGGAAGTCGTAGGAGACGGAGGTGCCGTCGACGAGCTGCACCACGTTGCTCTCCGGGTCGACGCCCTCCGCCGCGCCCTTGATCCAGGCGACGCCCTGCGGCATGACGGACGCCTGGTCGCGCTCGGTCGACTCGATCCTGCCCTGGCCACCGCCGATCATGGTCCACAGCGGCTGGTAGTAGTGCTTGTCCTTGGGCTCGATGACGGCGATGTCCGACTCGCCCTTGTTGCGCAGACGTGCTGCGACGCTGATGCCGGCGTTACCGCCGCCGATGATGACGATCCGGTGGTGGATGGTCATGACTGCCTCCAATTACATTCGCGCGGGTGATTTAAATTCACCGTAGCAGTGATTGCCGTCGCAAGGTTGGCACTTTGTGATTTCTGTTACAGGAGGGCTGCTTATCGACGCCCGAGGTCCCCCACCACCCCCGCAAAGATCGCAAGGTTCACCCCCGGCCACAGGGCGACCCCGGGATCACTACCCCGGGATCTCCGCGATACCGGGGTTGAGGCCTCCAGGTTCCCCGGGCCCCGTGGTAGGGATACCGGGGTTGCTGCACACGTACCCCGACAACAGAAGAACCCGCCTCCCGGATGAGATCCGGTGGCGGGTTCTGAGCTGTGGAGCATAGGAGAATCGAACTCCTGACCTTCTGCTTGCAAAGCAGATGCTCTACCAATTGAGCTAATGCCCCATTGTTCCTGGTGGGCCTAGCAAGAATCGAACTTGCGACCTCATCGTTATCAGCGATGCGCTCTAACCGACTGAGCTATAGGCCCTTGGAACGTTGATAACTTTAACCAGTACGCACGCATAAAGACAAATCGCCTGGTCACCCGGGATAAATGGGGGACCAGGCGAGCGTCGGTAAGCGTCCTAG
>DGYFI06203__coassemble_1749_pt1 | contig 13262 bp, 8 predicted proteins | sample DGYFI06203__metabat2_high_PE_041 | metagenome-assembled genome bin DGYFI06203 | reverse complement strand
AGAACCACACCCGCCCGCTGGTACCCACGGGCTGGGCGGAGTGGGTGTCGCCGAGGGCGAGGTAGTCGATGGTGCCGTCGGCCAGGCGGGACTCCACGTACCCCAGGTCGATGAGATCCGGGCGCAGGTCATTGCTACGGGCCTCCGCCTGCCCGTGGCCGACCATGATGCGCACGGCGTCCGTGGGCTCGAGCTCCTCCAGGGCGTCACGCACCAGGTCCGAGGCCGCGGTGCGCGCCCGCAGGGGCGCGCCCACCAGCTCGACACCGTCGGCGACCTGCACGACGGAGGTATCGGAGAGGAGATGGACACCCGCGACGTCGATAAGCTTGAAAACAGAGTCCGCCACCAACGGATCATGGTTGCCGGGCAGCAGATAAACGGGGACGGGCAGGCCGCGCAGCGCCTCGAGCGCGCGGCCGGTGGTCTGCGGGCTGAGCGAGTTGGAGTCGAAGACATCGCCGGCGATGACGATGAACGCCGCGCCCTCCCGGGTGGCGAGGTCACCGAGGCGGCGGAGGGAGTCGAGCCGGGCATCGTCGAAACGTGCCTGCGCCTCGCCCTCGAGGAACCAGCGGGTCATGCCCAGCTGCAGGTCAGAGGAGTGGATGAAGGTGATGGACTGCGGAGCCGTCATGACTCATTGTCTAGCATGCCACCCCGACACAAGTGATCGTACAGATCTTCGATGTCCGAAACGGCGCGCAGCTGATCGACGTTGGTGTACGAGATCGCGCGCATCGCCTTGTGCAGAAGATCCAGGTCAGAGTCGTCGAGCGCGGGGGCGACGCGGGGCTCGGGCAGGGCCGGCAGCTCGCGCCCGGCCCAGAACAGTTCGGGGTTCTCCTCCGACTCTCGGGAGACGTCCTTCGCCTGGACCATGACCGCCTTCTCCAGGGAGATGAGGTCCATCCCGCGGAGGGTGAACAGGGCCAGCGGATCGGCATCGATCTTGCCGGCCAGTTTCTCCAGCACGGCCACGGCGTGCTTGCAGATGGCGAAGGGGTCCGGGCAGTCGCAGCGCACACGTATGTCGTTGATGTCCTCGGCGAGCAGCGCCCCGACCACGGTCCGGGACAGCTCACCCTTCCGCGCGCCGCGCATGCCGTTGGGGGTACGCGCCAGCTCGGCGGAGACGACCGACAGGTCATCGGGACTCCGGTAGGGCAGCTGGACCGCGACGGTGAAAGGCTCGTTCTGGGAGCCGGCCACCTGCGCGTGGACGGCACCGTTGCGCAGGTCCATGCTCAGCACATGCCCGGCGCGGGCGTAGTCCCGCCCGCGGGTGAGGCGCCCGCGGTCCGCCCGGGAGGTGGCCACCTCGAGGAGGAGTTCCGCGGCCGGGGCCATCGCCGGACGTCGCTCAACCCGCTCGGCCCGCTCGTCGCGGGTCTGCTCCGGCTTCTCGACGCGCACCTTCCGCCCGAAGTTGGCGTAGATGACATTGTCGTCGCTGGGGGTGACCATCTACTTCTCCCTCCCGCGGTAGCTCATGAGCTGGGCCAGCTGCTCGGGGCCGAGCTCGGTGATCCAGCCCTCGCCCTCGCCGATGACGGCACCGGCCAGTTCGGTCTTGCCGTCCAGGATGTCCTGGATGGATTCCTCCAGCGTACCGGCGGTGATCATCTTGTACACCGCCACGTCCCGCTGCTGGCCGATGCGGAACGCGCGGTCGGTGGCCTGGTTCTCCACGGCCGGATTCCACCAGCGGTCCATGTGCACGACCATGCTGGCGGCGGTGAGGTTGAGGCCCGTGCCGCCGGCCTTGAGGGAGAGGATCATCGCCCGCGGGCCGCCCGTCTCCTGGAAGGCGGCCACCATCTGGTCGCGCTTCGTCTTGGTCACGCCGCCGTGGAGGAAGGGCACCTGCTCGCCGAGGCGCTCGGACAGGTACGGGACGAGGATGTCGCCGAAGGCCTTGTACTGGGTGAAGATGAGCATGCGCTGGTCGGTCTCGATGGCCTCGTCGAGAAGCCGCATGAGCTCCTCGACCTTGCCGGAGCGGTGGCGGCCGCGGATGGTCACCGGCGAGCCGTCGCCGAGGTACTGCGCGGGGTGGTTGCAGATCTGCTTGATGCGCGTGATGGTGGCCAGCACCAGGCCGCGACGCGCCATGCCCTGGCGCTCCTCGAGGCGGGCCTGCACGTCCTGCACCAGCGCGGTGTAGAGGGCGGCCTGCTCGGTGGTCATCTCGACGGTGATGATCTCCTCGTTCTTCTCCGGCAGATCGTCGATGATCGTCGGGTCCGTCTTGAGGCGGCGGAGGATGAAGGGGGCGGTGAGCAGGCGGAGGCGCTCGGTCATCTGCTCGTCGTGCTCGCGCTCGATGGCCTTGGCGAAGTGGTTGCGGAAGAAGCTGGTCGACCCGAGGACGCCCGGGTTGCAGAAGTCGAGGATGGAGCGCATCTCCGAGAGGCGGTTCTCCACCGGGGTGCCGGTCAGCGCGACGCGGTGGCGGCTGGGCAGGGAGCGCACGGCCCGCGACGCCCGGGTGGTGGAGTTCTTGATGGCCTGCGCCTCGTCGAGGACGACGCGGTCCCAGGGGATCTGCCCCAGCTCGTGGAAGTCGCGGCCGACGACGCCGTAGCTGGTGACCACGAGATCCGCCTCCGCCACGCGCGCCGCCAGCTCCTCGCCATGCTGGCGGTCGGAGCCGTGCTGGACGATGACGCGCAGCCCCGGAACGAAGCGGGCGGCCTCCTTCGCCCAGTTGCCCACCACGGAGGTCGGCGCGACGACGAGTGTGGGGCCGGTGGCCTCCCCGCGGTCGTGCTCGATGGCCAGCAGCGCGAGGAGCTGCAGGGTCTTGCCCAGGCCCATGTCGTCGGCGAGGACGGCGCCGAGGTTGTTGCGGGACATCCAGTACAGCCAGTCGACGCCGCGGCGCTGGTAGTCGCGCAGGTCCGCGTGGACGGTGTCGGGGATCTCGATCCGCTGCGGGGCCTTCGTGGTCAGCGCCTCCGGCCCGCCGAGCAGCGCCGTGTGCCACGTCGAGCCGGTGAACTCCACCGGGTCCTGCGCCATGGACTCCAGCGCCATCTGCCGCAGCTCCGCGAGGGTGACCTCGCCGAAGCCCTCCTGACCGGCGTGCTCGGCGTTGAACTCCGCGCGCCGGCGTTCGACGTCGGCGACGAGCGCCTCCCAGCCGGGCTGCTCCAGGACGCGGGCGCGTTCGGCGAGGGCGGCGGCCTTCTCCAGTTCCTTACGACGCCGCTTCCGTGAGGTCGCCGCCAGCTCCTCCATGTAGGAGGTGATCCTGTTCAGTGCCGACGTGTCGGCCATGACCCACTCGCCGCGCAGCTTGATCAGACCCGACTTGGAGCGCACGAGCTCGGTCATCTCGTCGTCGGTGAGCTCGATGTCGCCGACGGACATCCGCCAGTTGTACTCGACGAGCTGGTCGAGGCCGAAGTGCTTCTGGGTGGCGCCGGTGGCCGGGTCGCCGACCTCCGTCGTCTCCAGGCGGGCCTTCGTCTCGTACGCCGACCACGCCTTGGGCAGCATGACGGTGTACCCCGCGTCCTGCAGCTTCGGCACGGCCCCGCCGATGAAGTCGACGATCTCGGAGGTGGAGAGGTGGACGTCCCAGTCGCCGTTGCGTTCCTCGTGCCGCTCGGCGTGGCGGGTGCGCTTGTCCGGGTCGAGCAGGTCGGTGATCGCGATCGCCTGGCGCTGCGCGAGACGGAGCTTCTCGACGCTCCCCCGGTCCAGCTCCTCCGCCCGGATCGGCAGCGGCGCGTCCGTCCCCGAGCGCACCTGCACGCGCACCGGCCAGGTGGCGTCCTCCGGGTCGCCGGAGGTCTCCGCCAGCTCATCCTCGCGGGGCGGCTCCTCGACGATGAAGACCATCTGCAGGTCCACCGCGGTGATGGAGTCCTTCCAGTCGTTCATCGCCCGCAGCAGCGTCGGCCCGCCGCGGCGCAGCGGGGTGGAGTTCATGAGCGAGTCCGCGAAGTCGTGCCACGGGTAGGGGCGGGTGGACGTCGCCAGGTCCTGCAGCAGGTCGGCGGCGATCCAGTGGACGAGGTGGTCGGCGATCTCCTCGATGCCCTTGTTGTTGGCGGTGAGGATGCCGGGGGCCGCGGCGATCATCTCCGCCAGCCAGCCGCGCTCCCCCAGCCCGGAGGCCAGCTGCCAGTGCGGCCACCACTGCCCGTCCTCGAAGACGAGCTTGGGCACGACGCGCCCCGCCTGGACGAATCGCGACAGGCCGGCGTTCATCTGGATGAGCCACATGAGGTCCGGGGCGATCGACGCCCGCTGCCGCTTTGTCGCCGCGGCGCCCGGGTGCAGGAGGAAGGAGAGCTGGTTGAGCACCTCCACCGCGTGCTCGGGGGCGTAGGCGGCGGTGGGGATCCGCAGGGAGACCTTCTTGCCGCGCGGGGTGCGCAGCTCGACCTCGAGGCGGTGCCGGTAGGCGCGGTCGTCGAGAAGCGAACGGGCGGCGGGCGGGAACAGTTCCTCCGGCACGGATGACGGCAGCACGACGCGGTGTCCCTCCACCTGCTCGAGCCACAGGTGGAGCCCGGAGGACATCCACAGACCGTGCAGGAGGAAAGAAGGCATAAAGACCTTTTTACCACCGATGGCCGATCGTTACGCTTTTGTTAACGACAGGCTCCGCGCAGGTCATTCCACGGTAATCCCAATAATATGATCCCGATCACAGTATTCTGAGGGCAAACCGGTTGGGCGCATCCTCCCGACCTGTCTACGTTCGATGCGTCCCACAAAATGGAAAGGAACGACGATGTCCGAGTTAACGTGGTTCATCATCGCCATCATCCTCTACATGGCTCTGATGCTCGCGATCGGTTACTGGAGCTACACCAAGACCGACAAGTACGACGATTATGTCCTCGCGGACCGTAAGCTCAACCCCTTTGTCGCCGCGATGTCCGCCGGCGCCTCCGACATGTCGGGTTGGCTCCTCATGGGTCTGCCGGGCGCGCTGTTCGTCACTGGCATGAGTGAGCTGTGGATCGCCATCGGTCTGCTCATCGGTGCGTGGGCCAACTGGATGTGGGTCGCGCCGCGCCTGCGTGCCTACTCCGAGGTGGCCAACAACTCCATCACGCTGCCGAGCTTCTTCGAGAACCGCGTGCACGACCGCTCGCGTGCGCTGCGCGTCGTCGCGTCGATCATCATCATCTTCTTCTTCACCTTCTACGTGTCCTCCGGCATGGTCTCCGGCGGCCGCTACTTCGAGGCGACCTTCGGCGGCGAGTACCTCAACGGCATGCTCATCGTCGCGGCCGTCACCGTCGCCTACACCTTCATCGGCGGCTTCCTCGCCGTGTCCTACACCGACGCCGTGCAGGGCGTGATCATGTTCGCGTCCCTCATCATCGTTCCGGTCATGGCGCTCATCGCCCTGGACAACCCCTCGGACATCTGGAGCTGGGCCGCCTCCAACGACTACGGCCCCTACACCGACGGTGAGGGCAACCCGACCTACTTCAACATGATCGCCGGCGTCTCCGCCGCCGCCATCATCGGTAACCTCGCCTGGGGCCTGGGCTACTTCGGCCAGCCCCACATCGTCGTCCGCTTCATGGCCCTGACCTCCCCGGCCCAGGCCAAGGTCGGCCGCTGGATCGGCGTCGGCTGGATGCTGCTGTGCATCCTCGGCGCCACCTTCACCGCCATGATCGGTACCGTCTTCTTCTCCCAGAACCCGGACATCGCCATCACCGACCGCGAGGCCTTCGAGACCATCTTCCTCGACATGGGCCGCATCCTGTTCCACCCGCTCATCGCGGGCCTGGTCCTCACCGCCGTGCTGGCCGCGATCATGTCCACCATGTCCTCCCAGCTGCTGGTCGTCTCCTCCTCCCTCATCGAGGACCTGTACAAGATCGTCGCCAAGAAGCTGCCGAGCGAGGGCGTGCTCATCAACCTCTCCCGCACCGCCGTCGTCGTCATCGCCGTCATCGGCGCGGTCCTGGCGATCAACCCGTCCGACACCATTCTCGGCCTGGTCGGCTTCGCGTGGGCCGGTTTCGGCTCCGCCTTCGGCCCGCTCATGCTGGCCTCCCTCTACTGGAAGCGCCTCAACGCCGCCGGCGCGCTGGCCAGTATGATCACCGGCGCCGTCGTGGTCTTCGTCTGGGGCAACTTCTTCGGCGACATCATCTACGAGATGGTCCCGGGCTTCATCGCCTCCTCCATCGTCCTGGTCGCCGTGTCTCTCATGACCTCCCCGCCGAAGCCGGAGGTCGAGCGCGAGTTCGAGCAGGCCGCCAAGCTCAACACCGTGTTCAGGTCCGATGAGAACGTCGACATCGAGACCGCTGCCGCACAGGTGAAGAAGGCTTAATCCCTCCCCTGCGGGAACCTTCCGGGCCTCACGCCAGTCCAATACTGGTGTGAGGCCCTTCCGTATCTATCTGCTCCTGTTGTCGGCGGCGACTCTGCTCGCCGCCACCACCGCACTCCCCCGCGCCCCGCTCGACGAAACCGACCTGCCCGCCCTGTCCGCCGTGCTCCCCCACGTCGCGGAGATCCCGCAACGCGCCCGCGTCCTCGGCTACGACCGCGCCGAGTTCGGGGCCGGGTGGGCCCCGTCCGCCGGGTGCACCGTCCGCGAACAGATGCTTCTCGACGCCGGCGCCGACCTCCTCTCCTGTCAGGTCACCGCCGGCACGGCACGGGACCCCTACACGGGGTCCGTCCTCGACCTGGCTGCGGACGTCGAGATCGACCACATCCTGCCCCTGTCCGCCGCCTGGGATCTGGGGGCGCACCGGTGGACGGCCGCCGAGCGCGTCGCCTTCGCCAACGACCCCCGCAACCTCGTGGTCACCTCCCGCGGCGCGAACCAGGCCAAGTCCGACCTGCTGCCCGCCGCCTGGATGCCAGACGATCGGCGGGCCCGCTGCTGGTACGCCCGCCGCCTGGCGGTGGTGGCCGCCACCTACTCCCTCCCCCTCCCGGTTACCGACAAAGTGTCGGCGCAGGCGGCGTGCCGAATGGACGAGGTCACCCGGGTCTGGTTAGGGTGGTCCGTGGATTTCTGAACATCCAACTTTCGACCTAACTCTGAAAGGCCTGCTTCCCAGCATGACCACGATCCTCATCGTCTTCCACGTCCTGGCGGCCGTGCTCTTCCTCGGCCCCGTCACCGTCGCGATCTCCACCTTCCAGACCCAGGCCGTCAAGGCCCAGGCCGGAGACACCCGCGCCGCCGGTGCCGCCTCCATCCTGCACAAGCTGACCAACGTCTACGGCATGCTCGCCGCCCTGGTGCCGCTGCTGGGCGTGGGCATCATGATGACCGACTCCGCCTACTGGTCCGACGGCCGCTTCCACATCGCCATCACCCTGGCCGTCATCGCCTGGCTGATCCTCCTGTTCCTCATCATCCCGCGCCAGAAGAAGATGATGGGCTCCCTCGGCCTGCTCGACGCCGCCGACCACGACCCCGAGTCCGACGTCCTCCCGGCCGAGAAGTTCGACAAGACCAAGTCCCAGCTGTCCATGTTCGGCGGCATCTTCTCCCTGCTATGGGTCATCATGCTCATCCTCATGTACTGGAGCCCCTTCTGATCCTCCCGCTGTCCGGCCCCGCCTCGTGCGGGGCCTTCCGCGATTCACGGGGTCACGGTTTACAGCATCGACTCCGAGGGGTAGCCGCGTAGGACGGCCTCTGCCGCAGACCCTCGTCCTTCCTCCGGACACAGGCTGCTCAGATCCGGACGGCTGCTCCACTGGGGAAACCGCGGAGCAGATCCTCGACCTCGGCGGCGGCGTGGTAGACCATGCCCCAGCGGATGAGACCGGGGACGGTGTCGCGGCGCCCGAGGGCCTCCTCGACGAGGGCGGAGCGTTCGCAGTCGATGCCCAGCCGGCAGGTGGCCAGGTGGGCGACGAGCGCGGACTCCCATTCGGAGGCCGCCCAGTAGCGCCAGCCGATGACCGGGGCGGAGTGGATGACGCCCAGTTCCCAGGCGAGGACCCAGTTGGAGAGGTGCTCGATGATGGCGTGCATGGGGTTCACGCCCTCCTCGACCACGACGGGCAACCTGTAGGGCGGGGTGATGCGGTTGAGGTAGGCCTCGGATTCGGTGTCGCGGTCGGCGACGATGACGGGGATGACCTCGCCCCGCCACAGGTTGCGTAGCATCTCCAGCTCGCGGGGGCTGACCAGCTCGGCGAAGTCCTCCAGGGCGGGGGCGTCCGGCGGACCGGGCCGGAACGGCAGGGGCCGGGGCGTGTCCTCGGCGACGGACTGGAGGGAGGTGAGGCGGTCGGCGACGACGGCGTCGTCGTGAAGCAGGTAGTAGACCTCCTGACCGTGGGTGCCGGGGGCGACGAGCAGGGAGGCACCGGGGCGCGGGACCCAGCCGCGCAGCGCCCACTCCTCCACCGGGCGCACGTCGACAGTGCCGACCCAGTCGAGGCGGTGGACGTCGCCGGCGACACTCGCGCCCCAGCGACGGTAGAGCTGCCAGCCGAGCGACAGGGCGGTGCCCAGCGGGAAGCGCGGGTTCTCGGCGACGAAGTCGAGGACCCACCGCTCGGCGGTCTCCCCGTGCTCGTCGGCCTTGAACAGCGCCAGCTCACTGCCGACGACACCGAAGGGGTCGTGGGCCAACCCGGGCCCGGCGTCGGTGGCCGGACGCTCCTGGCCGGGGACCGGCAGCGTCGGGTTGAGGTCCCCGCACAGCAGGTCCTCCATGACGGAGACGGTCTCGACGATCCGCCCCCAGTCGACGTCGCGCGGCGCGGGGAAGTCCGAGTGGTTCTCGATGAAGCGGAACGTGTCCACGTTGGCGTGGTGCGCCCCGAAACCGAGCCGCTTACCGACGACCCACGTCACGATCCCCACCTCCAGGTCGGAGACCTGCGCCTCACCGTTGCCGCACAGCTGCTCTCCGGCGCGGCGGCCCTGCGTCCACGCGATGAGCAGCTGGGCCGTGAGCGACAGGCCGAGGCCGACGATCTCCGGACCCTCGGCATCGGGGTGGATGCGCAGGCAGTAGCAGGCGGTGTCGGGACGCAGCGTCGGCTGCGGGCGGCAGGAGGGGTTGCGGTTGACCGGCTCGATCCAGCCGAGCGGGCCGAGGTGTACGTCCCCGTCGACGGGCACGCCGGCCCACTCGAGCACCGTGCCCACCTTCCAAAGGTGACTGAAGGCTCGCCGCTCCCGCTCCTCGATGTGCAGGGCGAACTGCCCCAGGTCGGAAGCCCCCTCCGCCGGTTCCGCGATCTCCCGTCCCGGCTCGTGGTCGACGGCGCCGACGAGATCCTCGCGGACGAGGTCGACGTCGAAAAGCAGGAACAGCTCGCGCTGCCGACCGTCCACCCCCGTGACCAGCAGCGGGCGGGCGTCACGCGGGACGCGGTAGCCGTCGGACTCCCACTCGCGGCGGGTGGCCGGCAGGGGGCGGGTGATCCAGTCCTCGGAGATGCTGTCGCGGATGACGTCCATGCCCCAGCGGCTGAACACCTGCACCGCGATCTCCGCCGCCTGCAGCGCGCTGTACCGGGGGTTGGCCACGAGGAACCGCAGGAACCAGCGCTGCACCAGAGCCCGGTCCTCGGGGAGGGTGATCAGCTGCAGGTGGGCGTTGATCGCGTCGAACTGGTTCACGGCCGTCTCCTCCGGTTGGTTCTGCACCCATCCCATCACATTGTCCCCACCGTGCCGACCATCGGCACCCCCGGGGAGTCCTGCAATCAGGGCGTGACCCTCCACCCGCATGTCCGCCGTTTTCTCACCATCTCCCCCGCCGCCCCACCCCTGGACACCCGCAGCGTGGAGGACAACCGCACGCACCTGGCACAGATGGTCCCACTCACCGGGGATCCCGCCCCTGTCGACCACGTCACGGACACCCGCATCGCCGACGTCCCCGTCCGCATCTATGTTCCCGCTGTCCCCGCTGTTCCTGCCGCCGCCGGGCCCCTGCCGTGCGTCGTCTACTTCCACGGCGGCGGCTGGGTCACCGGCGACCTCGACCTCGCCGACACCACCGTGCGTGCCCTGGCCACCGGGGCGGGGGCGGTCAGCGTCAGCGTCGACTACCGGCTCGCCCCCGAGCACCCCTTCCCGGCGGCCGTCGACGACGCGCTCGCCGTGGTCGGCGCGGTCCTCGCGGGTGATACGGGTCTGCGCATCGACACCGGGCGGGTGGCCGTCGCCGGTGACAGCGCGGGCGGCAACCTCGCCGCCGTGGTGGCCCAGCAGCTGCGCGGGCACTCCCCCGCCCTCGTCCACCAGGCGCTCTTCTACCCGGTCACCGACGCCTCCACGACCGACACCGACTCCTACCGTGCCTTCGGCGAAGGCCACGGCCTGAGCACCCGCGACATGGAGTGGTTCATCGGCCACTACGCCGGCACCGCCGACCGCCGCGACCCGCGCCTGTCCCCGCTGCACAACCCCGACCTCACGGGCCTGCCCCCGGCGACGATCATCACCGCCGGCTGCGACCCCCTCGCCTCCGAGGGCCGCGCCTACGGCCGCGCCCTCGTCAAGGCCGGCACGCGCGCGTCCGTCATCGAGTTCCCCGGCCAGATGCACGCCTTCCTCGACCTGGGGACGCTTCTCGACGACGCCCTCACCGCCCGCCGCCTCGTCGCCGGTCAGCTGCGCGCGGCGTTTGCATGACGAACACCCCGCGCCCGGAGAAAGCTCCGGGCACGGGGTGTGTGCGTTCAGGTGCCGCTAGTCGCGCCAGCCGCCACGACGGTCGTCGCGGTCACGGCCGCCACGGTAGCCGCCGCGGCCACCACGGTCATCGCGGTCACGGCCGCCACGGTACCCACCGCGGCCACCGCGATCGTCACCGTCACGGTCACGCCAGCCACCACGGCCACCACGGTCTCCACGGTCGTCGCGGTCACGGCCGCCGCGGTAACCGCCACGGTCCTCGCGGGCCGGCGGACGGCCGGTGTCCTTCTCGATGTTGATGAGCTGACCCGAGATGCGGGTGTCGGACAGACGACCCAACACGGCCGGATCCATGTCCTTCGGCAGCTCTACGAGGGTGTGATCCACGGCGATGGTGATGCGGCCGAAGTCCTTGTTGGTCAGGCCGCCCTCGTTGGCCAGGGCGCCGACGATGGCACCCGGGCGCACGTGCTGACGCTTGCCGACGGCCAGGCGGTAGGTGGTGAAGTCACCGTCCCGGTCGAAGCGGGAACGACGCTCGCCACGGTCACCGCGGTCTCCCCGGTCGTCGCGGTCGAAACGCCCACCGCGACGGTCGTCGCGGTCGAAGCGACCACCCCGGCGGTCATCGCGGTCGAAGCGCTCGCGGCGTCGCTCCGGCGGGGCCTCCTTCATGAGGAACTCCTCGCCGGCCTGGGCCTGGGAGGCCAAGGCTGCGGCGACGTCCTCCATGGGGATGTCGTGCTCTTCGGAGTAGCGCTTGACGAGGGTGCGGAAAACGTCCATCTGCTTCGACTCGAGGGAGGCGGTGATGGAGTCGGCGAACTTCTCCTTGCGCGACTCGTTGACCTCGTCGACGGTCGGCAGGTCCATCTCCTCGAGCGGCGCGTTGGTGGCGCGCTCGATGGAGCGGAGCATGCGACGCTCACGCGGGGTGACGAAGAGGATCGCCTCACCGGTACGCCCTGCGCGGCCGGTGCGGCCGATGCGGTGGACGTAGGATTCGGTGTCGTTCGGGATGTCGTAGTTCAGCACGTGGCTGATGCGGTCGACGTCGAGGCCGCGGGCGGCGACGTCGGTGGCCACGAGGATGTCCAGGCGGCCGTCCTTGAGCTGGTCGACCGTGCGCTCACGCTGCGCCTGGGCGATGTCGCCGTTGATGGCGGCGGCGGAGAATCCGCGGGCGCGCAGCTTCTCGGCGACCTCCTCCGTCTCGTGGCGGGTGCGCACGAAGACGATGGCCTCGAATTCGGTGACCTCGAGGATGCGGGTGATCGCGTCGAGCTTGTTACGGTGCGCGGTGAACAGGAAGCGCTGCGTGATGTTGGTGTTGGTCCGGGTCTCGGACTTGACCGTGATCTCGTGCGGGTCGTTGAGGTACTGCTTGGAGATGCGGCGGATGCCGTTGGGCATCGTCGCGGAGAACAGTGCGACCTGCTTCTCACCGGGGGTGTCCTCGAGGATGCGCTCGACATCCTCCTGGAAGCCCATGTTGAGCATCTCGTCGGCCTCGTCGAGGACGAGGAAACGCAGACGGGAGATGTCCAGGGAGCCCTTCTCCAGGTGGTCGATGACACGACCCGGGGTGCCCACGATGATCTGCGCGCCGCGGCGCAGGCCGGACAGCTGGATGCCGTAGGCCTGGCCACCGTAAATCGGCAGGACGCTGATCTTGCCCAGGTGGTCGGCGAAGGACTGGAAGGAGTCGGCGACCTGGAGAGCGAGCTCACGGGTCGGGGCGAGGACCAGCGCCTGCGGAGAGCGGTCCTCGATGTCGATGCGGGCGAGGATCGGCAGCGCGAAAGCCGCCGTCTTGCCGGTACCGGTCTGGGCGAGACCGACCACATCGTTGCCCTGCATCAGCACAGGGATGGTCTGAGCCTGGATGGCGGAGGGGGTCTCGAAACCCACCTTCTGCACCGCGTTGAGGACGGCGTCGGGCAGGCCCAGGTTGTCGAACCCGTTCCCCTTGCCCTGATCCTCTGAGGCTTCGTCGTTGGTCTTTTCGTTGTCAGCGTTGTCCGAGTTCTCGTTCTTCACGTTCTCGGAGTCGGCGGCCTCAGAAGTATCCGCGTCCCTGGTGTCCAGATCCGCCTGGGCCGGTGCGTCGGGAACAATGATGTCCTCGACGGTCAGCGGCCCGGTGGAGGCGGATGCAGCCTGCGCTGCGTCACCTTGCGGGTTTTCCTGAGATTCCGACAGATTAATGTCATCCGGCTCGTTCACGCCGCCGGTGGCGTTATCGGTAATGCTCATTGCCTGCCCAGAGTACGCCACTTGCTGTGGGAACACCATTTCGCCGCAGGTGTTCTCCGTCGCATTTACAGGCGGATGGACATGACCGTCACCTGCTCGGTCTGGTAACCGAGCCGGCGGTAGAAGCTGCGGACAGCGTGGTTCTCCTCCCGGATCATCAGCTGCAGCTTGCCCACTCCCCGGCCCCGCAGCCACTCCTCCGCGGCGTGCATGATCTCTTCGCCGAGGCGCATTCCCTGCTGGTCCGGGCGGACCGCCACGTAGTACACCCATCCGCGGTGCCCGTCGAAGCCGACCATCGCGGAGGCCACGATCTCATCACCGTCGGTGCCGATGAGCACCGTCGACGACTCGGTGTCCAGCGCCTTCCTCGCGTCCGCGACGGGAT
>DGYFI06203__coassemble_1732_pt1 | contig 13456 bp, 9 predicted proteins | sample DGYFI06203__metabat2_high_PE_041 | metagenome-assembled genome bin DGYFI06203 | reverse complement strand
CTCGGAAGGGTAGGCGGCGACACCCTTGTTGAGCAGGGAGCGGGTGAGCACCTCGGTGGTGGGGTCGTCGGCGTCGACGATGATCTCCACGTCCGGCCAGTGCAGGCTGCACAGCTCCTTCGCCTGGTCGAGGACGGCGGCCAGCGCCCAGCCGTCGATGATGCCGGTGCCGGGCAGGTCGTAGCGGTAGACAGTGTCGGGGCCCTCGAAGATGGTGGCGGTGTCGAGGACGGTGATGGTCAGGGTGGTGGGGGCGGCGGGCGCGCTCATGATTCCTCCGTTTTCTCCGGGGGCACGGCGACCTGACAGACGCCGATGGTCTCGCCGCGGACCTGCCAGGTGCCACGGCCGGGTGGTTGGGTGACGGGGCGGATGCCGAAGACGGCGCCTTCCTCGCGGTCGGCGTCGAGAAGCAGGACGGCCGGGGTCTGGTCGCGGACAGCGGCCAGGAACGGGGAGAACAGGGCGCGGCCGATGCCACCGGCCTTGCGGGCGAGGATGAGGTGCAGGCCGATGTCCCGGGCGTGCGGGAGCAGGTCGGTGAGGCGGGCGAGGTCGTGGTCGGCGACGAGGTCGAGGTCGTCGATGACCACGTGGATGTCGGGGCCGGTCCACCAGTCGCGGGCGGCCAGCTGCGCGGGGGTGATGTCGGGCCCGGGCAGGCGGGCGCTGAGCGTGGTGACCACGTCGCGGAGGGTGTCGGCGGTGGCGCTCGTCGTGGCGGAGTAGGCGGCGAGCATCGACTCGTCCACACGCCCCAGGTGGGCGCGGCGGTGGTCGATGAGCACCAGACGGGCGGCGTCGCGTCCGAGTGCGCAGATGCCGGCCATGACGGTGGCCAGCGCGGTGGACTTGCCCGACCCCTGCCCGCCGATGCACACCAGGTGCGGGCTGCCCACCGGGTCCCAGCACAGGGTGCCCAGGCGGGGGCCGCCGACGGCCAGCGGGATACCCGGCGCGGGGTCGAGCTCCGGCAGCGTCACCCGGGGCGGCAGCACCCGCAGGCGCGGGACGGGTTCCTGCGGGGTGGCGGTGACGATGTGCGCGATGTCCTGGTTGGAGCTGAGCGCGAGCAGCATCGGTCGGCCCTCGGGGTCGAGCCCGCGTCCCGGGAGGCCGGGGAGCTTCTGCTGAGCCTTGCGGTCGATGAGCGAGTCCATCGCCTCGCCGAGTTTCAGTTCCAGGCGGTGGCTGATGAGGTCGCGGACCGCCGGACGCAGCACCGTCCACCGCGGCGCGGAGACGACGAGGTGGACCCGGTGCGAGGGTCCGTCGGCGGCCAGGGCGGTGAGCGGGTCGACGAGGTCCTCGAAGTCGGCGGCGAGCGTGTGCCAGCCGTCGACGACGAGGAACGTGTGACGTTCCTCCGGGCGCCCGATGAATCCGGTCACCTCGTCGACGATGCGCCGCACCCGCTCCGGCTCGGCGCGCCCGGCGACCCCGGCGACGTGCGGCAGGCGGTCGAGGGTGGACAGTTGCCCGCCACCGAGGTCGAGCACGTAGAAGCGCAGTACCGCGGTCGGGTGGGTGGCGGCCAGCGACGCCACGATGGTGCGCAGTGCCGTGGACTTGCCGGACTGGGGTCCCCCACACACCGCCACGTGCCCGCCGGCCGCCCCCAGGTCGAGCACGAGCGGGTCCTGACGCTGGTGGTAGGGCACATCGACGATACCGACCACCGCCCGGAGCGCACCGACGTCCTCGGCGACCCCCGCCAGTTCCACCACCGGTGGCAGCGGCGGCAGCCACACCCGGTGGGCCCGCTGGCCGCGGGCCTCGGCGGTGGCGCGGGCGCGGTCGACGACGGCGTCGAGAAGCGTCGTGGATTCGTCGACCACCATCGGCGTCTCCGCCTCCTCGAACTGCTCCCACCCGGTGAACAGGGCGACGCGGCCGGTGCCGCCGGGCAGCGCGGAGACGTCGCGGCGTTCCAGGGGTCCGGAGACGTAGGCGGCCTGGAAGCGGGTGAGGTCGGCGTCGTGACGCAGGAACCCCGCGCCGGGCCGGGCCGGCAGATGATGGGCGTCGGTGACGCCGAGGACCTGCCGCGACTCGGCCGCCGAGAAGGTCTTCAGGCCGATCCGGTAGGACAGGTGCGAGTCGAGCCCGCGCAGCCGCCCCTCCTCGAGGCGCTGACTGGCGAGCAGCAGGTGCACGTGCAGGGAACGCCCCAGGCGGCCGACCGCGACGAAGAGGTCCGCGAAGTCGGGGTGCGCGGCGAGCAGCTCGGAGAACTCGTCGACGACGATGACCAGGGCGGGCAGCGGCGGCAGATCTCGACCGGCGAGGCGGGCGGTGGTGTACTCGGTGACGTTGGCGAAGTTGCCCGCCTCGCGCAACACCTCCTGCCGGCGGTTGAGCTCGCCGGAGATGGCGTCGAACATGCGCTCCACCAGCACGGCCTCGTCCGCCAGGTTGGTGATCACCGCCGACGTGTGCGGCAATCCCTCACAGCCGAGGAACGTGGCACCACCCTTGAAGTCGACGAGCACGAGGTTGAGTTCGTCGGGGCTGTGGGTCGCCGCCAGGGAGACGACGAGCGTGCGCAACAGCTCCGACTTGCCGCTGCCCGTCGCACCGATGCACAGCCCGTGCGGCCCCATGCCACCGTGCGCGGATTCCTTGAGGTCGAGGCGCACGGGCACGCCCTGCTCCGTCGTGCCGATGGGCACCACCAGCCGCTGCCGGCTGAGCTCCCGGCCGGGCCACATCGTGTCCGGGGTGAGCGCCTCGATGTCGGCCACCCCGATGAGGGACAGGAGGTCGCGTCCGCCCTCGGCGGTGGCCCCGGCGGGCCGTCGGTAGCGGGTGAGCGTCCGCGCCAGCAGCAGCGCCTCCTCCGGTCGCAGGCCGTCGGCCTCCCCGAGCTTCTCGACGCCGGCCGCCGTGTGCGCCACCAGATCCCCGTCGGCGCTCAGCGCCAGTCCCTCCTGCTCCGCGCGCATGCCCAGGGCGGTGGTCGCGCGCGAGCCGACGTCGATGATGGTGGTCCACACGGGGTCGTCGAGGTAGGGCTCGGTGCCGGTGGTCGTCGTGTGGTCGACGAGGAGGATCCGGTGACGCGCCTGCTCCGGGTGACGGGAATGGGGCAGCCACTTGAGCCAGTCCCAGCCACTGCCCACCGCCTCCACCGCCACCGTCTCCGGGCCGTGCGCCACCACCAGCTGGGCGACGATCGCCCGCGCCAGATCCCCTGCCCCCGTCCCGGCCAGGCCCAGGTAGCGGAAGGCCTGCAGCTGCACCGCGACCGGCATCCCGGGGCAGGTGCCCACCGCCTGCACCGTCCGGCGCAGGCTCACCGCGCACACCGGATCAAGATCCTCGGCGGCCCCGGAGTCCGGGACCTGGACCGGGGTGCACAGGGCGGTGTCGCCCCGTCCGATGCGCACCTCGAGGGTGTCGGGGTCGTCTGGTCCGCGTTCCCACAGTCGACGTCCGTCGACGCAGGTCCACAGCTCCCCCGGCTCCGGGTGGCGGTGGAACTCGTGGGCCCGCTGTCGTTCGGCGTTGCGCAGCGCCTTCTCCCGCAGGGCCCCGAGGTGGCGGAGGTAGGCCCGGCGCGTCTCGTCGGCGTCCTCCCCCTGCTGCGGGGAGAAGACCATGAGCAGGGACATTCCCATCATCAGAGGGAACAGCAGCATCATCGGGTTGGCCCCCGCCCCGCCGAGCATGAGGAGCGCGACCATCGCCACCATGCCCGCCACCATCACCAGCGGCATGAGGATCCGCAGCAGCGGCACCTGCCCCGGCCGGTGCGCCGCCGGCACCGGCTCCGCACTCAACGTCCCCTGCGGCAGCGGCGGTGCGGGCTCGCGTTCCGCGGTGGTCAGTGGCTCGATCTCCCGGCTGAGCGTGCCGGTCACGGGCAGCGACATGTCTGTCCCCCTTGGCAGAAGTCCCCCGCCGGTCACCCCAACCGGCGTATCTCGCCCGTCATGCTAGGACACCCGCCGCGATCCCGCACGGCACGGACCCCGGGTGGACAGCCCGGCCGCGGCGGGTGACAATGCCCCGTGATGCGGGTGCAGGGGGTGCGCCCGCCGCATTCCCAGGGGGAGATTTCACGGTGTCCGTCGACCATGTCCTGCGTCTGACCACCCGGTTCCGCATCGGTGCCTACCAGCGGGAGGCCGATGTCGCCCTGCCCGCGGGGTCCACGTTGGGGGAGGTGATCCCGGAGGTCGCCACCCTGGCCGGTGCGCCGCGGATCTCGCGCCCCTGGTTGGCGACCACCGCCGCCGGCGTCCCCCTCGACCCGGCGGTCCCGCTCCACCAGACTCCCCTCGACCACGGGTCGGTGGTGGTGCTCTCCCCGCGGCACGAGGGCTCCCTGCCGGTGGTGCGCGACTCCGCGGAGGCGCTGACGGAGTCCGGCGCGGAGGCCACCACCCGCGGCCTGGCGGCGGCCGGGGCGGTGACCGGCGTGGGCGTGCTGCTGATCCTCGCCCTCGCCCGTCTCCCCTGGTCGCAGGCCCTCGCGGTGGCGGCCCTCGGGGCGCTGGCGGTGCTGCTCACGTGCCGGTCCGTGCGGGTGCTCGCCCCGGTCGTCCTCGCCGCGGCCGGTGGGGCGGCGGGCGCGCTGGTCCTCGAGGCGGCCCGCCCGGGGGAGCTGGCCGATCCGGCCACCCTCGCCCCCGCGGTGTGGGCGGCAGCGGGCACATCCGGGGCGACGCTCGTGCTGCTGCTGGTCATCGGGGGCATCGGGGCGCGGACGACGGCCGCCACCGCCACCCTCCTCGGACTGGCCGCGGTCGGGGCGGTCGGTGGGGCGCTGCCCGCCCACGTCACCTCTCCACCGGTCGCGGTGTCCGCGCTGGTGGTGGCGGCGGGGGTGGTGTTCATCGGGCAGTTGCCGGGCCTGGCCACCCGCGCCGCAGGGCTGCGCATCCCGCGGCTGCCCACCGCCGGCCAGGATCTGGCGGTGGCGGACGAGGAGCCCGGTGACGTCGACAGGCAGGCCCGGCGGGCGCGCCGCCTGCACGAGGGGGCGGCACTCGGTGCGGCGCTCCTGCTCGGTCCCGCGGTGCTGGTCACCGGTTCCCAGGGCGGGGCGTTCGCCCAGGCCCTGTGCGTGGCGACGGCCGGGGCCGTCCTCCTCCACGCCGTCCGCCACCGGCAGGCGGTCGCGGCGTGGTCGTGGATGACGGTGGGCCTGCTGGCCTGCGTGGGCGGCGCCTGGGCGGCGTCCGAACCGGGGCACCCGGTGCAGTGGGCGCTGGCCGGGGCCGTGGGGGCGGCTACCCTGTCCGCCCCGTTGTGGGCCGGACGGGTGCCGCGTCTGGAGCCGACGGCCGTGGTGTGGTGGGAGCGCGCGGAGTCCCTGTCGCTGGCCGCCACCCTGCCGTTGGCCGCCCACCTGGCGGGGCTGTTCGCGCTCATCCGGGGGCTGGGATGAGGTCGGCCGCCCTGGCACTGCTCATCTCCCTGCTGGCCCCGTTTCCGGCCCACGCCCAGGATGTCGCGTGCGTGGAGCCTCTCGAGGCGGCGCCGCCGGCCCCGGTCGAGCATCCGCACCTGAGGCTGGCCCGGGGTGAGGGGGTGCGGGTGGCGGTCATCGACACCGGGGTCGCCCCGCACCCGGAGCTGGGTCACGTCGAACCGCTCGCCGACCTGGTCAGCCCGTGGGCCCCGGATCCCCTCCTCGACTGCGACGGGCACGGCACCGCCGTCGCGGGCGTCATCCGCGGCATCGCGCCCGGCGCGCAGATCCTCAGCATCCGCCAGTCGAGCGCGCACTACCGGGATTCGCCGGGCGGCACTCTCGCCACCCTCACGCAGGGCATCCACGTCGCCCTCGATGCGGGTGCCCGGGTGATCAACATCTCCGTCGTCTCGTGCCTCGATCCGACCCTGCTTCTCGACGCCGGCCCCCTCCACGACGCCCTCCACCGCGCGGAGACCGAGGGGGCGGTGCTCGTCGCCGCGGCGGGCAACGCCGGGGGCGCGTGCCAGCCGGGGATGACCGTGTACCCGGCCGTCGAGGAGTCGGTGCTCGCGGTGGCCGCGGTGCACCCCGGGGATCCGCACGCGCTGGCCGACTACGTCCTCGGCGACGGTGATGTCGCCGCCCCCGGACGGCTCCCGGTGGGACTGTCCCCGCACGGGCACGGCTGGGCGGCGGGTACCCGGGGCGCCCACGGCCGGGAGACCGGGTTCGAGGGCACCAGCTTCGCCGCCCCCGTGGTGTCCGGTGTGGCGGCCCTCCTGCGCGAGCGTCACCCGCACGATTCGGCCGCCGAGATCCGGGAGCGCATCCGGCAGGCGGCGGAACCCGGCCACGGGGTCATCGACCCGCACGTGGCCGCGAGCCACCTCGCCGGGGACTACGGGGTGGCGGTGCGGGAGGTGGGCGTCGACAAGCAGGACGAGGCGGAGACCGCCACCGGGCGGGTGGCGTGGCAGATCCTGGGGGCGGCGGCCGGGGCCGCGCTGCTCATCGGACCAGTCCGAGCTGGGTGGCGTAGGGCGTGAGGAAGTCCAGGGTGCCGGCGCGCCACATGCCGTAGCCGATGCCGATGAACACCACCCAGATGACGATGATGAGCAGGATCACCAGCGTCACCCGCACCGACTGCCGCTGACGGTGGAACCAGTCGAAGAAGCGGTCGTAGAGGTGCACGCCCTGCACCAGCAGATTCTTCGCCCACCGCTGCTCCAGGGAGAGAATGCCCACGCCGATGAACGTGGTCAGCCAGCCCTGCCCGGGCAGGGGGATGGTGATGAGCCCGATGATGAGCACCGTCCAGCCGAGTGTGAGCGTCAGCGGGCGGACCATGAAGCCGTACCTGCCCTCTTTCGCGCGGGCATGCCTGTCCTCGATCCGGTCGATCCGCTCGGCCACCATTTCTCTCATCGAGGGCATATTCATTCAACGCGGAACGGGGCCGGGGAGTTCCCGGCGGGGACGGGTATGCAATCCCTCACCTGAACGGTGTTCAATTCCCTGCATTTCCCCTGTTCGCCACATGTCTGTACGTCAGCGTTTGCAGCCCCGCCCCTCAGTAGCTGGCCCGGGACGCCGCCTCCCGGCTGAGCGGCGGACCCTCCGGCAGCAGGCGGACGACCGACCACGGTGCCGACACCGGCGTATCCAGCCCCAGCGCCGCCAGATCCGCCCGCTCCGGCACGGGATGACGTAGGCCGGTGGCGTCGATGAGGTGATGGCCGTGGCCGGTGTCCACCGCCCGGGCAGAGCGGGTGTCGCTGCGGAACTCATCGGCCACGCCCTCCCCCGCCAACGTCACCGGGCTGGCCACCGAATGCAGGGTGCCCACCCGGCCGTCGGTGGCGCACACCGTGAGCTCCGCCGGGTCAAGGAAGAGCGGGGCCACGGCCGGCAGGCGCAGGTCATAGGGGGCGTCGGGGTAGCCGGCGAGGGCCTCCCGCACCACCGCCCGGCGCCCCACCCCGGCCTCCGCGAGGATCTCCGCCTGCACCCCGGTCACCGGGGCCACCCCCTCCGGCAGCACAGCCCACAGCCCGGCCCCGGTGTCGAGGATCTCGGCGGGCAACTCGGGCAGCGTGATCGGGTCGCGTTCCGTCACAGCCGAGAGCACCTCCACGGGAGGCTCCCACCGTGGGGTGTCCGGGGTGATGCCCAGCGCGCGGCGCACCATGCGGCCCTCCGGGGACTCCGGGTGCGGGAGCTGGTGACGCCCGTCGACGGTGAGCAGCCAGTCCGCGCCCGCGCCGGCGGCCACCACCCCGCGGTGCCCGCCGAGCGGATTCGTGTGCCTGCCCACCGCGACGGTGACAGTGCCTGCCCCGGAGCACACCGACCACTGCGGGTCCTCGTCCTCCGGCCCGCCGTCGATGAGCAGGGGCGCGGGGTGCACCCCGAGGGGCACACCGCGGTCGATCTCCCCGAGCACCCCGTCCCCGATCCGCGCGGGGTCCGCCGGCTCCCCGGCGATGAGACGCGCGGAGGCGAGGTTGGTGACGGGGTGGACGCGGTCGTCGACACGCACGAACAATGCCCCGTCCGCGGTCTGCAGGATCGGGGCGTCCCCCGGGTCGGCCGCCGGGCGCAGCCAGGCCAGCAACCCGGCACCCAACGAGATCATCACGACGGCCACCACCCCGAATAGCAGCGCCCGACTGCGGGCGGCCAACGGATCGTGGATCATGCGGATGTCGCCGAACACCAGGCCGTGTTCCACGCGGCGGCGCAGGAACCGGTGCCCGGACACCTGCGCGCGCGTCGTCGGCAGCACAGTCTGACTCATGCCATCTCCCCCTTGATGACAGTGAATTGCTTACCGCGTCAGACTAAGGGCGGGTGCCGGGGATCTCAACCGGAGGGGCGTCGAGCGCCGGGTTGCCGGGGGTCTCCAGCGGGGCGTCGCCACCCGAGTCCGGCTTGGAGGGCCGGTGGATCACCGGGTTGCCCGCGGCGTCGAGCGGTAGCGGCGGCAGCTCCTCCGGCGAGTTGCCCGGCGAGCGCATGCCGAGGATCTCCTCGTCGGTGAACTGCTGGTTGACGGCGAAGATGGCGACGTTCTGGTCCCGGTACACCGGGGTGACGCCCGGGGTGTGCCACAGCCCGTCGATCATCTCGAAGCGCGGCTCCTGGAAGGCCCAGAAGCTCCACGGGGAGACGAAGTAGTACTTCACGTCCATCCGCTGGGCGGCCTTGTCGACGTTGTTCTCCTGGTCCGGGTCACCGTGGTTGCCCACGCCGATCAGGTCGGGGTGCCAGTAGAGGAGGTCGGTGTCGGAGGTGCGGGGGACGTGCGGCCACAGGTAGTGGCGCATGACCGAGGGCAGGCCGTTGTAGGCGTACATCCAGCCGTGCCCGTCCGCCGGCTCGCCGAAGATGGTGCCCTCGTAGGCGTCGGGCTGCCCGGAAAGCCAGTCGAAGGCGCGGATGTCGGCCTCGGAGACCATGCGGTCGTCGTGGCGCGGGCCGTTCATGGACGGCTCGAGACCCTCGATGACGGTGTCCCGGGTGGTCCACACGTAGGTGCCCCAGCCGGCACCGAGCGCCAGGATGAGGGAGACGGCGACGGACACCTGCGTCCACGGGGACGTCATGCGCAGCGGTGCCAGGGAGAGCAGGCGGATGATGACGGCCACGCCCACCGCCGCCGCGGCGAAGGTGAACAGGGCGACCGGCATGACGAGGCGGTGCGCCGTCGCGTAGTGCAGGTTGCCGACGATCGCCAGCCACTCGCCCCACATCGTGTCGAAGGGCAGCAGCGCGTTGGCGGTCATCGCCACGGAGAGGAACCAGAACAGCGGCGCCCACAGGTTACGGCGCCACACGAGCAACGCCACGGCCCCGAATCCGGCCAGCCACATGAGCAACGTCTGGTTGAGGTCCGGGAAGAAATCCGTGTGGCGGGTCTGCATCTGGATCGCCATCTCCCACGACTCGCCGCGGGTGACGTCCTCGACGGCCGTCCAGGAGGAGACCTCCTCCGTCGCCTCGGAGCCACTGAGCAGCTGCGGCAGGAGGATGGCCACGCCGAGCCCGCCGGACAGGGCCAGCCAGCCGACATCCTGCAGGCGCACCAGTATCGCATCCCGGCCGGACACCGGACGACGGGAGGGTGCCCACACGAGGTAGAACAGCCACCACAGCGCCAGGGCGAGGACCACGACGGTGACCGGCGCCGGGTGCATCTGCACCACACCGGTGAACGCCAGCATCGCCGCCAGCGCCGCCACCGGGCGGTAGGGCACGTGCATGAACAGGCCGATGACCACACCGACGGCGGACATCGACGCCAGGTACGGCCACATGCCGGTGTACGTGCCGATCCACATGAGCACCGGCGACGCGAAGATCGCGATTCCGGCGATACCCGCCGCGATCTGCGCCGTCAGCCCCACCCTGCCGATGAGCTTCCACGCGATGAGCGCCACCGACAGCGGCAGCAGCATGCCCGGCAGCACCACGCTCGTGAGGTTGAGTGCCTCGATGGGGGTGATGTTCGCGGCCTGCCCCGCCAGCCCGGCACCGATGTGCCACGCCGAGGGGTAGTACAGGTCATTGCCGGTCTCGATGTGGCGCAGTTCGCCCATGCGGGTGGGATCGCCGATGCCGGCGTCCATGAACCACCGCACCATCGAGGCGTGCCAGTGCACGTCCCAACCCTGGACGATATTTCCCAGCCCGCGCGGCACCTCCTCGAACAGCTTCATGCTGTGGTCGATGATGAGCCACATGCCGGTCGCCACACCGGCGAACGGAAGGATCCACGCCGGATCCAGCAGCCCGCCCTGTCGGCCCTGCCGGGTCCGCCACCACCGGGCCCGCCGCTTATCGACGTCCTCCGCGCCCGACGCCGCGCTCAGCGCGGTCGATCCGGGGGCGGTGTCCTCCGCGGGGACGTGATGGCGGCGGCGGTGGCGGCGTCGGGAAGCGAGCAGGAACGCCCACCGCCACAGGCCTGCGACCAGGGCGCACAGGGCCCAGAAGACCGCGAACGACAGCCAGTCGAAACGGATGTCCAGCTGGCCGAGGATCCAGCCCGCCAGGCCGTAGAGGCCGAAGGTGACGGGGATCGAGCCGGCCAGCGCCCACGGCAGACGCAGCCCGGAGATCCATCCCAGGGACGCGCCGGGCACGGTGAACACCAGCGCCGCGATGAGCACCAGCGTCGATGTCTCCACCCCGGGCACCTTTCTGTCAGGCCATTGAACGTAAAACCACGGATTACTCTACAACCCAAGTGACCGGAACTGTCACAGGCTCCGCCGGTCACGGGTGACATCCGTGCGCGCGGCCAGCTGCTCGTCCGGCGGATAGTCCACGCCGACGAGGCTCAGCCCCTTCGCCGGGGCCAGCGGGATGACGGACGACCGCTGCGTCTCGGTGAGCAGTGCGGCGGGCAACGATGCGTCACGACGCCCCTCCCCCACCGTCAGGCACGTCCCCACCAGCGAGCGCACCATGTTCCAGCAGAACGCGTCGGCGGTGACATGGGCCTCGTAGGTCTGCGGCTCCAGGCGGGTGGACACGTCGTGCCACGTGAAGGCCTGCAACTCGCGGATCGTCGTCGCGTGCTCGCGCGGCTTGCAGAAGGCCGCGAAGTCGTGGAGGCCGATGAGGATGTCCGCGGCGGTCTGCATGTCCCCCATGTCCACGGGCTTGAGCCAGTGCGCGGTGTCCCGCGCGCGGGTGGGCAGCGGGCCCCGCGAGTGGGTGGTCACCCGGTAGACGTAGTGGCGGCGCAGGGCGGAGAAACGGGCGTCGAACCCCTCCGGCGCGGCGGTCACCGCGTGGACACGGACATCCTCGGGGAGCAGGCGGGCCAGGCGGCGCACCAGACGGGTGGGATCACCGGCGATGGTGCGCTGCTCCAGGCTGGCGGCGGGCACGTCGAGGTGCGCCACCTGCCAGTGGGCGTGTACGCCGGCATCGGTGCGGCCGGCGACGGTGAGCGCGGCGTCGGTACGCAGGATGAGCGACAGGGCATCCTCGAGGACGCCCTGTACGGTGCGCAACCCGGCCTGCTTCTGGCGGGCCCAGCCGTGGAAGTCGGTGCCGTCGTACGCGAGGTCGAGGCGCAGGCGCAGGCTCGGCTGATCGTCACTCATGATCACCCCAGCCTACAACCCTATTTCCGGGTGCCCACCCCGAGGATGCGGTAGATCGGGCAGAAGCCCACGGCGGCGGTGACGGCCATGATGGCGGCCACGACGAACAGGACGATACGCAGCGGTCCGGAGACCAGGAATGCGGCGATGAGGGCGACGACGGCGACGACACCGCGCACGGCGCGGTCGGTGGAGGACTCGTTGGGCTTCATGAGTGCCAGCGTACGCCCGGCACCCCTATACCGCGAGGGGTATCCGGCGTGAACGACGACACCGCCCCACCCCCGACGAACGGGAGTGGGGCGGTGCGTGAGCGGAGGGGAGAATTACTTCTCCTCGGTCTCCTTGGTCTCCTCAGCCTTGGCGTCAGCCTCGGCCTCGGCGACGGAGCCCTCCTGGGCCGGTGCCTCGGCAGCGACGTCGCCCTCGGCCGGCTCGACCGGATCCGCGGCGGTGTCGTCGGCGTTGACCTCGACGTTCTCGGCCTTGGTCTCCTCGGCGGCCTTCTTGGAGGCGGCGGCGCGGGTGGCGCGGGTGGCCTCGGCGCTCACGGTCTCCTCGAGAACGAGGGAGATCTGAGACATCGGGGCGTTGTCGCCGGCGCGGTTCTCCAGCTTGATGATGCGGGTGTAACCACCCTGACGGTTCTCGAACTTCGGGGCCAGCTCGTTGAAGAGGTAGGCGACGACGTCCTTCTGCGGAACCTCGGCGAGCACCTGGCGGCGGGCGGCGACGGAGCCGTCCTTGGCCTTGGTGATCAGCTTCTCGGCGTACGGACGCAGGGCCTTGGCCTTGGCGTCGGTGGTCTTGATAGCGCCGTGCTCGAACAGCGAGGCAGCCAGGTTAGAGAGGATCTTCTTCTGGTTGCTCGCGGAGCCGCCGAGACGGGCGCCCTTCTTAGGGGTAGGCATTGTGGTACTCCTCGGGTACGTGTGTGGTGAGCGCGTGGGTCCCGTGGAACGGGGACCCGGTGGGGCGTGCTACTCGGAATCCTCAGCGGTGGCGTCGGTGTCGACGAAGTCACCGGTCTCAGCGTCGTAGCCCTCGATGGTGGTCGGATCGAAGTCCTCCGGGGCGTCCTTCAGGGTCAGGCCCAGGCCGGCGAGCTTGATCTTCACCTCGTTGATCGACTTCTGGCCGAAGTTGCGGATGTCCAGCAGGTCCGACTCGGTGCACTCTGCGAGCTCACCGACGGTGTGGATCTCCTGACGCTTCAGGCAGTTGTAGGAACGGACGGAGAAGTTCAGGTCCTCGATCGGCATGCCGTAGGCGGCGATGTACTCGGTCTCCTGCGGGGAGGGACCGATCTCGATGCCTTCAGCGGCGACGTTGAGCTCACGGGCCAGGCCGAAGAGCTCGACGAGGGTCTTACCTGCGGATGCGACGGCATCGCGGGCGGTGATGGAGTTCTTGGTCTCGACATCGATGATCAGCTTGTCGAAGTCCGTGCGCTGCTCGACACGGGTGGCCTCGACCTTGTAGCTGACCTTGAGCACCGGGGAGTAGATCTGGTCGACCGGGATCCGGCCGATGTCTCCGCCGCCGGCGGTGGTGGCCGCCGGAACGTAGCCGCGGCCACGCTCGACGATGAACTCGATGTCCAGACGAGCCTGCTCATTGAGGGAGGCGATGTGCATGTCCGGGTTGTGGATCTCCACACCGGCCGGCGGCTGGATGTCACCGGCGGTGACCTCTCCCGGGCCTTCCTTGCTCAGGTACATGACCACCGGCTCGTCGGAGTCGGAGGACAGGACCAGACCCTTGATGTTGAGGATGATTTCGGAGACATCCTCCTTCACACCGTTGATCGTGGTGAACTCGTGGAGAATACCGTCGATCTTCACGGAGGTGACGGCTGCGCCCGGGATGGACGACAGCAGGGTACGGCGCAGCGAGTTGCCGAGGGTGTAGC
>DGYFI06203__coassemble_1722_pt1 | contig 13574 bp, 13 predicted proteins | sample DGYFI06203__metabat2_high_PE_041 | metagenome-assembled genome bin DGYFI06203 | reverse complement strand
GGTGAACTCGACATGGCGCCCGTCGCCTACCTCGACTCCCTGGCCCGCGAGCTGGAGCTCGCGGAGGGCCCGCCCGCCGACACCGTCTTCATCGGCGGCGGCACGCCCTCCCTCCTCGGGGCCGACGGTCTCACCCGCATCCTCGACATGGTGCGCGGCAGCTTCGGCCTGGCACCCGGCGCCGAGGTGACCACGGAGTCCAACCCGGAGTCGACCTCGCCCGAGTTCTTCGCGGGGCTTCTCGACGCCGGCTTCACCCGCCTCTCCCTCGGCATGCAGTCCGCCTCCCCGGCGGTGCTGCGCGTCCTCGACCGCACGCACACCCCGGGCCGCGCGGTGGAGGCGGCGCGGGAGGCCCGGGCCGCCGGCTTCGAGCACGTCAACCTCGACATGATCTACGGCACCCCGACGGAAACGGACCAGGACGTCCTGGACACCCTCGACGCCGTGCTCGCCGCCGGGGTCGACCACGTCTCCGCCTACTCCCTCATCGTCGAGGACGGCACCGCCATGGCCCGCAAGGTCCGCCGCGGGGAGCTGCCCGCCCCGGACGAGGACGTCTACGCCCGCCGCTACGAGATGATCGCCGGCCGCCTCCAGGCGGAGGGTTTCGACTGGTACGAGGTGTCCAACTGGGCCAGGCCGGGCGGTGAGTGCCGCCACAACGAGATCTACTGGCGCGACGGCGACTGGTGGGGAGCTGGCCCCGGCGCCCACTCCCACCTCGGCGACCGCCGTTTCCACAACGTCAAGCACCCGGCCCGCTACGCGCGGATGCTCGCGGAGGGGCAGCTGCCCATCGCCGGGGAGGAGATCCTCACCCCGGCTGACCGCCACACCGAGCAGATCATGCTCGGCCTGCGTCTGCGGGAGGGCATCCCCTTCGCCTGGATCGGGGAGGGGGGACACGCGGTCGTCGACAAGCATGTCGACGGCGGGTTGCTGCAGCATGTCGGGGACCGGATCGCCCTGACGGACGCCGGGCGCCTGCTGGCGGACGGCATCATCACGGACATCCTCGTGGCGGAGGAGCGCTGACACGTTAGACTGTTGGCAATCAAGGGAGGTGAGTGCCAGATGGCGAGTTCGACGGACAGGCGTCGGCAGGAGGTCCTGCGCGCGATCGTGGCGGACTACATCGCCTCCCAGGAGCCGGTCGGCTCGAAGGCACTCCTGGAACGCCACCAGCTGCAGGTCTCCAGCGCGACGATCCGCAACGACATGGCGGTCCTCGAATCCGAGGGCTTCATCGTGCAGCAGCACGCGAGCTCGGGGCGCATCCCCACGGAGAAGGGATACCGCCAGTTCGTCGACCACATCCACGACCTCAAGCCGCTGTCGGCGGCGGAGCGACGCGCGATCCTCAGCTTCCTCGAGGACGGCGTCGACCTGGAGGACGTGCTGCGTCGCTCGGTGACCCTACTCGCGCAGCTCACCCGGCAGGCCGCGGTGATCCAGCTGCCGAACCTCAAGGTGGCCCGCGTCAAGCACATCGAGGTCGTCGCGCTCGGCCCGACGCGCCTGCTGCTCGTGCTCATCACCGACACCGGGCGCGTCGACCAGCGCAACGTCGAGCTCGACGAGCTTCTCGACGCCGAGGGGGTGCTCCTCCTGCGCGACCTGCTCAACGGGGCGCTGGTGGACAAGACCCTCGCGGAGGGCTCCACCACGTTGGCGCAGCTGGTGCAGAACCCGCCGCCGCAGATCCGGCACGCGCTCACCCGGGCGGCGACCCGCCTCGTGGAGACCCTCGTGGACCAGCCGACGGACCGCCTCATCCTGGCGGGCACGTCGAACCTCACCCGCGCCGCGGGCCTGCCCGGCGTCATCGAGGCCCTGGAGGAGCAGGTCACCGTGCTCAAGCTCCTGGCGAACGTCCCCGACCTGGGCAACGTCAGCGTGCTCATCGGCGAGGAGAACGAGGACGAGGACCTCCGCGACGCCTCCGTCGTGGCCACCGCCTACGGTTCCGACGGGCACGCGCTCGGCGGGCTCGGTGTGGTCGGGCCCACGTTCATGGACTACCCGGGAACAATCCAGAAGGTCTCGGCCGTTGCACGGTATGTCAGCCGGGTTCTGGCCGGCGAGTAACATTCATTCGGTTATCTATCAGTCGTGGAAGGAAAGCAATTCATCGTGGCTCGTGATTATTACGGAATTCTGGGCGTCGACAAGTCTGCGACCGATGCGGAGATCAAGAAGGCCTACCGCCGGCTCGCACGCAAGTACCACCCGGACGTCAACTCGACCGAGGAGGCGGCGGAGAAGTTCCGTGAGGTGTCGGTGGCGCACGAGGTGCTCACCGACCCCGACAAGCGACGTGTGGTCGACATGGGCGGCGACCCGATGGAGCAGGGCAACGGCGGCATGCCGGGCGGCTTCGGCGGGGGCGGCGGCTTCGGCGACATCTTCGAGGCCTTCTTCGGCGGCGGCGCCGGCGGCTCCCGTGGCCCGCGGTCCCGCGTGCAGCCGGGCAACGACGCCCTGCTGCGCGCCGCCATCACCCTCGAGGAGGCGTTCGCCGGTGTGAAGAAGGACATCACCGTCGACACCGCCGTCGTGTGCGACCACTGCGCGGGCTCCGGCTCGGAGTCGCAGGCCAAGCCCGTCACCTGCGGCCAGTGCCACGGACAGGGCGAGGTGCAGGAGGTCCAGCGTTCCTTCCTGGGCAACATCATGACCTCGCGCCCGTGCCCGGCGTGTGACGGCTACGGCGAGATCATCCAGGACCCCTGCACCCGCTGCTCCGGCCAGGGCCGCATGAAGAAGCGCCGCGACCTCGTGGTCAACGTCCCCGCCGGCATCTCCAACGGCATGCGCATCCGCATGGCCGGGCAGGGCGAGGTCGGCCACGGCGGCGGTCCCGCCGGCGACCTCTACGTGGAGATCTCCACCCGTCCGCACCCCGTCTTCCAGCGCGAGGGCGACAATCTGCACCTCACCGTCCAGGTCCCGGCCGTCGACGCCGCCCTGGGCACCGAGGTCACGGTGGAGGACCTGGCGGGCAAGGAGCTGACCATCGACATCCCGGCCGGCACCCAGCCGCTCGAGCAGCTGCACCTGTCCGGCCAGGGCATGCCGCGTCTGCGCACCGAGGGCCGCGGTGACCTCCTGGCGCACGTCCAGGTGGTCGTGCCCACCGAGATCGACGACCGCACCCGCGAGCTCCTCGAGCAGATCCGTGAACACCGCGCCGAGTCGGCCTCCGTCAACCGGGAGGGCGAGGAGGGCTCCGGCTTCTTCTCCCGTCTCAAGGGCAAGTTCCGCAACCGATGAGCCTGCCGGTCTTCGTCCACCCGGGCCCCTTCGGCGGCGGCCCCGTCACCCTGTCGGGCCCGGAGGGTCGCCACGCGGTGTCCGTCAAGCGCATCGTCGCCGGCGAGCAGATCCTGCTCATCGACGGCCACGGCACCCACGCCACCGTCACCGTCACCGCCACGCGCGGTAAGGACGAGTTGACGGGTGAGGTGGAGGAATGGGGCGTCGACAAGCAGCCGCGCCCGCGGGTGACCGTCGTGCAGGCCCTGCCGAAGGCGGAGCGCTCGGAATTGGCCGTCGACCTGGCGACGCAGGCCGGGGCCGACGCCATCGTGCCGTGGCAGGCGGAGCGCTGCGTGGCGAAGTGGACCGGGCCGAAGGCCGCGAAGGGCGTGGCGAAGTGGGAGGCGGCGGCCGCCGCGGCCGCGAAGCAGTCCCGCCGCACACGCATCCCGGAGATCCATGAGCCGCTGACCACCGGGCAGGTGGCGGAGTTCATCGCGGGGCGGACGGCGCTGGTGCTCCACGAGGAGTCGGCGACGCCGCTGCGCGAGATCGACCTCGACGTCGATGAGCTGGTCCTCATCGTCGGACCCGAGGGCGGCATCGGTGCGGACGAGCTGGCCCGGCTCGGGGCGACAACCGTGAAGCTCGGGCCCGAGGTCCTGCGGACGGCGAGCGCCGCGATGGTGGCCCTGTCGGCCATCGGCGTGCTCACGGACCGCTGGTAGAGTTCCCCCTAACATTCGACAAGGAAGCAGGCGCGCAGAGGTAGTGGCAGCACAGGTCATCACGAGGAAGGTGGAGCTCGACTCGGTGTACACCCAGTCGGTGCTCGGCATCAACGACGAGAACCTGCGGGTCCTGGACAATCAGATCGACGCGGACTTCCACGCCCGCGGCCACCTGGTCACCGTCACCGGCCCCGACCACGAGGTCGCCCGCGCCGTGAAGGTCCTCGAGGAGCTCGAGTCCATCGCCCGCCGCGGGCACGTCATCTCCCCGGACGCGGTCAAGCACGCGGTGTCCATCGTCACTGTCGAGGCACCGCAGTCCGTCACCGAGGTGCTGGCCAGCGACATCGTCTCCCGCCGCGGCCGGACCATCCGCCCGAAGACGCTGGGGCAGAAGGAGTACGTCGACGCGATCGACGAGCACACCATCGTCTTCGGAGTCGGCCCCGCCGGCTCCGGCAAGACCTACCTGGCGGTGGCCAAGGCGGTCCAGGCGCTGCAGTCGAAGCAGGTAACCCGCATCATCCTCACCCGCCCCGCCGTCGAGGCCGGTGAGAAGCTGGGTTTCCTGCCCGGCACCCTGAGCGACAAGATCGACCCCTACCTGCGCCCGCTCTACGACGCGCTGCGCGACATGCTCGACCCGGAGATGATCCCCAAGCTCATGGACGCCGGCGTCATCGAGGTCGCGCCGCTGGCCTACATGCGTGGCCGCACCCTCAACGACGCCTTCGTCATCCTCGACGAGGCCCAGAACACCACCCCGGCGCAGATGAAGATGTTCCTCACCCGCCTGGGCTTCGGCTCCAAGATGATCGTCACCGGCGACATCACCCAGGTCGACCTGCCCACCGGGCAGAAGTCCGGCCTGCGGCTGGTGCGCAACATCCTCCGCGGCGTGGAGGGCATCCACTTCGCGGAACTGTCCAGCAAGGACGTGGTCCGCCACTCCCTCGTCGGCCGCATCGTCGACGCCTACGACTCTTACGAGGAGAATCTGAAGTGAGCATCGAGGTCTTCAACGAATCCGGCCACGCGGGCGTCAACGAGGAGATGCTCATCGACGTCGCCTCCTTCTCCCTCGGCGAGATGGACATCCACCCCGACGCGGAGGCCTCCATTCACATCGTCGATCTCAAGACGATCACCGAACTCCACGTCCGCTGGCTCGACCTCGACGGCCCGACCGACGTCATGACCTTCCCCATGGACGAGCTCACCCCGGGTTCCGGCACCGCCCTCGGCGCCCGCCCCGACTCCAAGGGGCCAGGCCCGGCGTTGCTCGGCGACATCGTCCTGTGCCCGGAGTTCGCCGCGAAGCAGGCGGCCGCCGCCGGCCACGGCCTCGACCACGAGCTGGCGCTGCTCACCGTCCACGGCTGCCTCCACCTGCTCGGCTACGACCACGCCACCCCCGCCGACGAGCGCGAGATGTTCGCCCTGCAGAACGAGCTGCTGGCCGACTGGTACGACGACGTCGCCCGCCGCGGCGTCGAGTACCAGCCCAAGCCCACCGGCGCGCAGGCCTTCCCGTCCGCCGCCGACCGGCAGGCCCTCGACGAGATCGTCCCCGGGGGCGGCATCCCGCCCATCGGCGAACCCGCCGGTGAGCAGTAATGGAGGTTGACACTGTCTGGCTGAGCGTCGTCACGGTGCTGGCGCTCGGGCTGTCCGGCCTCGTCGGCACCGTCGAGTCCGCCGTCAGCTCCATCTCCCGCGCCCGCGTCGAGGGGATGGTCAAGGACGAGGTCGCGGGAGCACGGTCGCTGCTCAAGGTGGTCGACCACCGGGTGAACAACATCAACCTGCTCATCCTGCTCAAGACGCTTCTCGACGCCACCGCCGCCGTCTTCGCCGCCGCCCTCGCCCGCGACGTCTTCGAGTCCGAGGTGTGGGCGATCGTGCTGGCCATCGTGGCCGTCGCCCTCATCACCTACGCCGTGGTCGGGGTCTTCGCCCGCACCATGGGCCGCAAGAACCCCTACTCCATCTCCCTGCGCTCCGCCGTTGTGCTGCAGGGCGTGGCGTTCGTACTCGGACCGGTGGCGCGGGTCCTCATCTGGCTGGGCAACCTCATCGCCCCCGGCAGCGGCTTCCGCCACGGTCCCTACGCCACCGAGGTCGAGCTGCGCGAGATGGTCGACATCGCCCAGGAGCACGGCATCGTCGAAGTCGAGGAACGTCGCATGATCCAGTCGGTGTTCGACCTCGCCTCCACCACCGCCCGCCAGGTCATGGTGCCGCGCACCGAGATGATCTGGATCGAGGAGGGCAAGCACGCCGGCCAGGCCACCACCCTGTGCGTGCGCTCCGGCCACTCCCGCGTGCCCGTCGTCGGCGAGAACATCGACGACATCCTCGGCATCGTCTACATCAAGGACCTCGTCCGGCACACCTACCACCTCACCGACGGCGGCGCGTCGGTCTCCGTCACCGACGTCATGCGCCCCGCCACCTTCGTGCCCGACTCGAAGAACCTCGACGAGCTGCTCCACGAAATGCAGCGCGACAAGATCCACATGGCCATGCTCGTCGACGAGTACGGCGGCATCGCCGGGCTCATCACCATGGAGGACATCCTCGAGGAGATCGTCGGTGAGATCGCCGACGAGTACGACATCGCCGAGGTCGCCCCCATCGAGCTCATCGGCGACCGCACCTACCGCGCCGTCTCCCGTCTGTCCCTGGAGGACCTGCGTGACCAGATCGACGACGACTACGACATCGACATCGAGTTCACCGAGGAGATCGAGGACCAGGTCGAGTCCGTCGGCGGCCTCATCGGCTACGAGATCGGCCGCGTCCCCCTGCCCAACTCCACCGTGGAGACCTGCGGCCTGCGCCTGACCGCCGAGGGCGGCCGCGACCGCCGCGGCCGCATGCGCGTGCGCTCCGTCGTCGTCGAGGTGCTGCAGCGTGCGGACGAGGACGACCGGGCCGAGGACTGAACGGCCGGGTGGTTGTGTTTTCACTCTGGAAGAGAGCACAATAACCACCGTGAACATCCTCTCCATCCAGTCCTCCGTGGCCTACGGTCACGTCGGTAACTCCGCCGCCGTCTTCCCGCTCCAGCGCCTGGGGCACGAGGTGTGGCCGGTGTACACCGTCAACTTCTCCAACCACACCGGTTACGGTGCGTGGCGGGGCCCGATGATCCCGGCCACCGACGTCGCCGACATCATCACCGGCATCGAGGAGCGGGGCGTGCTCGGCCAGGTCGACGCCGTCCTCTCCGGTTACCAGGGTGGCTCCGACATCGCGGACGTCATCATCGACGCCGTGGCCAAGGTCAAGGCGGCCAACCCCGACGCCGTCTACGCGTGCGACCCGGTCATGGGCAACGCCAAGTCCGGCTGCCACGTCTCCGACCTCATCCCGCCGCTGCTGCGGGACCGCGTCGTGCCGGTCGCGGACATCATCACCCCGAACCAGTTCGAGCTCGGTTTCCTCACCGGCCGCGAGGCCTCCGACCTGGAGTCCACCCTGGAGGCCGTCGACGCCGCCCGCGAGATGGGCCCGTCGACCGTGCTGGTCACCTCCGTGGAGCGCCCGGACCGCCCGGAGGGCACCATCGAGATGCTCGCCGTCAACGACGCCGGCGCGTGGATCGTGCAGACCCCGTACCTGCCGTTCAAGCGCAACGGCTCCGGCGATGTCACCGCCGCCCTGTTCACCGGACACTACGTCGCGACGAAGGACGCCGCCGACGCCCTGGCGAAGACCGCCTCCTCCGTCTTCGACCTCGTGGAGAACACCTACCGCGCGGACTCCCGCGAGCTGCTGCTCATCGAGTCCCAGGACGCCTACGCGAACCCGCGGATGCAGTTCGAGGTCACGCAGGTCCGCTGACCGGGACCCCGGCGCCGCTGCCCACGGTTCGGGGGAGCGTCGTCGGCGGGCCTCGATGACCATATTGTCACCCGGTGCCGGGGCAATGCGGTGCTTTAGGACGGCGTCCTCACGCATAGTGCCGCGGGGTGTACGACGATATGGTCAACCGCAGAGACTGCCGGCGAATAGTCATCGACGATGTGTTGGATGGCGACCTCGCCTAGTAGTCTCAGTCCTAAGCAACCCTAGGAGTCCCCATCAGCTCATTCACCGACACCCCGGACGGCTTCCGCTCCGGCTTCGTCAGCTTCGTCGGCCGCCCGAACACGGGCAAGTCGACCCTCACCAATGCTCTGGTGGGGGAGAAGATCGCCATCACCGCCAACCAGCCGGAGACCACCCGCCATCCGATCCGCGGCCTGGTGCACCGGGAGAATGCGCAGATCGTGGTCGTCGACACGCCGGGTCTGCACAAGCCGCGGACGCTGCTGGGTGAGCGACTCAACGAGATCGTCAAGGACACCTACGCCGACGTCGACCTCATCGGTCTGACCGTGCCGGCGGACGAGAAGATCGGCCCCGGTGACCGCTGGATCCTGGAGAATCTGCGGAAGGTGGTGCCGAACACCCCGATCGTCGGCATCGTCACCAAGCTGGACAAGGCGAGCAAGGACCAGGTCGGCGCCCAGCTGCTGGCGCTGCACGAGCTGCTCGGCGGCGAGGCCGAGGTGGTGCCGGTGTCCGCCAAGGACGGCACCCAGGTCGACGTTCTCATCGACGTCCTCACGTCGCTGCTCCCCGAGGGGCCGAAATTCTACCCCGACGACCACGTCACCGACGACGACACGGAAAAGCGCATCTCCGAGCTCATCCGCGAGGCGGCGCTGTCCGGCCTCAAGGACGAGCTGCCACACTCCGTCGCAGTCGAGGTGGACGAGATGCTCACCGAGAACGGCAGGCTGACCATCCACGCGATCCTCTACCTGGAGCGCGAGGGGCAGAAAGCGATCATCCAGGGTAAGGACGGGCGTCGTTTCGGGCGGATCATCCACAACTCGCGCCAGGAGATCATCAGGCTGCTGGGGCGCAACGTCTACCTCGACCTGCGCATGAAGGTGCTGAAGAACTGGCAGTCCGACCCCAAGTCGCTGGGTCGCCTGGGCTTCTAGATGCGCGCGCAGCCGTACCGCGACCGGGCGCTGGTGGTGCGGACCTACGACTTCGGCGAGGCCGACCGCGTCATCGTGCTGCTCACCCGGCATCACGGGATCCGGCGCGGGGTGGCCAAGGGGGTGCGGCGGTCGAAGTCGCGTTTCGGGTCGCGGCTGCAGCACTTCGTCGACATCGACGTGCAGCTCTACCCGGGCCGCAACCTCGAGTCGATCACGGGGGCGGACACCGTCGCCTACTACGGGGCGGGCATCATCGACCACTACGAGCGCTACACCGCGGCGTGCGCGGCCCTGGAGACGGCGGAGAGGCTGTCCCAGGATGAGGATCCGTGGCTGTTCGACCACCTCACCGAGACGCTCGCCCGGATGCAGACGACGGCGCACCCGACCATCGTCCTCGACGCCTTTCTCCTGCAGGCGATGACTCACGCGGGGTGGGCCCCGAGCCTGTTCGACTGCGCCCAGTGCGGGGCACCGGGCCCGCACCACGCCTTCCACCCGGCGGTCGGCGGCGCGGCGTGTGTGCAGTGCCGTCCCCCGGGGGCGGCGGAGGTTCCGGAGGAGGCGCTGCACCTCATGTGGCTGCTCAATCATGCGCACTGGCCTGCGGCGATGGCGATCGTCGATAAGCAGGACGGCAACCACCTGGGTGCCGTCGCGCACCGGCTCACCCGGGCGCACCTGCAATGGCATCTGGAACAGAAGGTCACCAGTCTGGGCGTCATGGACCAGACGTAGGATGGTCTGCGTGAGTAACGCACCCCTGAACCCCCCGAACATCCCCGCCGAGTTCATCCCCGACCACATCGCCCTGGTGATGGACGGTAACGGGCGCTGGGCGCAGCAGCGCGGTCTCAAGCGCACGGAGGGGCACAAGCGCGGCGAGGCCGTGCTCATGGACGTCGTCGACGCCTGCCTGGCACTCGGGGTGCCGTACCTGTCGGCCTACGCCTTCTCGACGGAGAACTGGCGCCGCTCGGCGGACGAGGTCCGCTTCCTGATGGGCTTCAACCGGGACGTGCTGCGCCGCCAGCGCGACGTCCTCAACGCCAAGGGTGTGCGGGTGCGCTGGGTGGGCCGCCGCCCGCGCCTGTGGCGCACCGTCATCCGCGAACTCGAGGTCGCGGAGGAGATGACGCAGGACAACACCCGGATGACGCTGGCGATGTGCGTCAACTACGGCGGTCGCGCCGAGCTTGTCGACGCCGCCCGGGAGATCGCCCGCCGCGCCGCTGCCGGCGAGCTGCGCCCCGAGGAGATCACCGAGAAGACCTTCCCCCAGTTCCTCGACGAGCCGGACATGCCGGACGTCGACCTGTTCCTGCGCCCCTCCGGTGAGAAGCGGACGTCGAACTTCCTGCCCTGGCAGTCGGCGTACGCCGAGATGGTGTACCAGGACAAGCTGTTCCCGGACTTCACTCCGCAGGATCTCTTCGACGCCGTCGTGGAGTACGCTTCTCGTGACCGTCGCTTCGGCGGCACCAAGTAGGTAGGGGAGTGGGAGCAGCAGTGGTCGTCAGCAACGAGGAACCGACCCGCGCGCAGATCAACCGGTGGCGCCGCTACCTGGCCAACGAGCGCGCCGAGGCGGCCCTCTACCGGGAGCTCGCCCGCCGCAAAACCGGCGAGGAGCGGGAGATCCTCCTGGCCCTGGCGGACTCGGAGTCCCGCCACGAGGAGTTCTGGCGCGGCAAGCTCGGCGAGTACGTCGGCTTCCCCCGCCAGCCCGACCTGGGCACCCGTTTCATGGGCTTCCTGGCTAAGCGATTCGGCTCCGTGTTCACCCTGGCGCTCATGCAGTCGGCGGAGGCGCGCAGCCCCTACATCAAGGATGAGGACGCCCCGGAGCAGATCGCGGCCGACGAGCGCATCCACGCCGAGGTGGTCCGCGGTCTGGCGGCCCGGGGCCGGGAGAAGATGTCCGGTGGTTTCCGCGCCGCCGTGTTCGGTGCCAACGATGGCCTGGTGTCCAACCTGGCGCTCGTCGTCGGCGTCATGGGGTCCGGCGTCTCGTCGAACATGATCCTGCTCACCGGCGTCTCCGGTCTGTTGGCCGGCGCGCTGTCGATGGCGGCCGGCGAGTACGTGTCGGTGACCTCCCAGCGGGAGCTCCTCGAGGCCTCCACCCCGCACCCCAAGGCGCACACGCTGCTGCCCTCGCTCGACGTCAACGCCAACGAGCTGGCGCTGGTCTACCGCGCCCGCGGCATGAGCGAGAAGGAGGCGCAGTCCAAGGCGCAGGCCGAGTTCTCGCGCATGGCGCTGGAGCAGGCCATCGGCCTCGACCGGGAGGACAGCCCCGGCGAGCAGGAGACGTGGACCGACCCCGGTGAGGTCGTGGGTTCGCCGTGGACGGCCGCCGGGTCGAGCTTCCTTTTCTTCGCGGGTGGCGCGTTCATCCCGATCATCCCGTTCCTCTTCGGGGCGTCGCCCGTACTCGGCGCGGTCATCGCGATGGTGCTGGTGTCCTGCGCGCTCATGTTCACCGGCGGTGTCGTCGGCGTGCTCTCCGGGAAGCCGCCGTTCTCGCGGGCCATGCGCCAGCTGGCGATCGGCCTGGGGGCGGCCGCCATCACCTACCTGCTGGGTGTGGCGTTCGGTACCGTGATCGGCTAGTTCTCCTCGTCCCGGCGGGCGGCGGCGCATTCCGGGCACAGCCCGTAGATCTCGGCGTCATGGCCGGTGAGCTGGAATCCGTGCTGCTCCGCGACCTGCTTGGCCCAGGTCTCGACGCTGCCGCCGTCGATCTCCTCCGTCCGGCCGCACTGCGTGCACACGAGGTGATGGTGGTGGTGCGGGGAGACGCACTGGCGGTAGAGGGTCTCGCCGGTGGCCATGCGGAGGACGTCGACGGCCTCAATCTCCGCGAGGGACTGGAGGGTGCGGTACACCGTGGTCAGGCCGACCTGCAGGTCCCTGTTCTCCAGCTCACGGTGGATCTCCTTGGCCGAGGCGAAGGTGTCGATCTCGGAGAGGACTTTGATGACCGCGGTGCGCTGACGGGTGTTGCGGGCCCCGAGCTTCGGAACACCGGAGGACGTGGGAGACATGTACGGGCTCTTCCTGAAAAACGGGATTGAGTACATATCCCATTATGTACGCTCGCGCTGATTCAGGCAGCGCGAGCAGGGCGGACGGGTCTGAGAGAAGTTACTCAGGAGAACGCGTTCGGCGCCGGCGGGGTGGGGGCCGGGGACGGGATGGTGTCGGTGTTGTCCGGGACGCCGGCGGCCGCGGCCGGGGCGTGGGCGACCTGGCCGACCGGGTCCTCCTCGGTGCCTGCGCCGCGTGGGGCGTCGGTGTGGCCGATCTGGACGACGTTGTCGGGGTCGGGGGTGGGTTCCACGCCTGAGCGCTGCAGATCGCGGGCGTGGAGGCCAAGTTTGATGGCCGCGGTGATGATGTCTGCCGCCTGCGGGAGCACGAGGCGGTAGATGACCTCGCGGCCGCGGCGCTCGGAGTCGACGATGCCGGAGCGCTTGAGCACGCGCAGGTGCTGCGAGATCAGCGGCTGGGACTTGCCCAGACCGTCGACCAGCTCGTGTACGAAATGATCCCGGATCGACAGACGCCAGATGATCTGCACGCGCAGACGGGAATCCAGTGTTCCGATGATCGTCTCGGCCGCATCAAGATCGGTGTCCGAGTAGGTGTTCATCCCATCCCAGTTCTTCCGTGTCGGGCGCCAGTACGCCTTGTCGTAGACCAATTAGCTCTTTGCCAAATGTGAAGTATGTATTTTAAATGTCCAGCGTGCTGGTTCTTAGAGTGTACCCTGAACCAACTTCATTCTAGACATTTGCTGTGTCCTCAAACAAAGTTGTGTGCCGGTTTCCGCGGAGACTACCACTGCCCCCCGGCATGTGGTCAACCCCTGGAAGCCAGTCGATGCAGGGACGGCTACACTCGTTGTGAATCATGATCGACTTATCCCTACCAGAGGAGTCTGAAGCCACATGGCGTCCGTCATCGATACCGTAGTCAACCTGTGCAAGCGCCGCGGTCTGGTGTACCAGGCCGGCGAGATCTACGGCGGGTCCCGCTCCGCATGGGACTACGGTCCGCTCGGTGTCGAGCTCAAGGAGAACATCAAGCGCCAGTGGTGGCGTCACATGGTCACCGCCCGCCCCGACGTCGTGGGCGTGGACACCTCGATCATCCAGCCGCGCCAGGTGTGGGTGACCTCCGGCCACGTCGAGGTCTTCACCGACCCGCTGGTGGAGTCCCTGCACACCCACAAGCGTTACCGCGCCGACCACCTCCTCGAGGCCTACGAGGAGAAGCACGGCCACCCGCCGGCGAACGGCCTGGCGGACATCAACGATCCGGAGACCGGCCAGCCGGGCAACTGGACCGAGCCGCGCCCGTTCTCCGGTCTGCTCAAGACCTTCCTGGGTCCGGTCGATGATGAGGAGGGTCTGCACTACCTCCGCCCGGAGACCGCGCAGGGCATCTTCGTCAACTTCAAGAACGTCATGACCTCTGCGCGCATGAAGCCGCCGTTCGGCATCGCCAACATCGGCAAGTCCTTCCGCAACGAGATCACCCCGGGCAACTTCATCTTCCGTACCCGCGAGTT
>DGYFI06203__coassemble_1704_pt1 | contig 13907 bp, 13 predicted proteins | sample DGYFI06203__metabat2_high_PE_041 | metagenome-assembled genome bin DGYFI06203 | reverse complement strand
CGATCGTGCAGCTGCGCGGACTTCTGGGTGCGGGCGGAGGTCGGGGAGGTCACAGTCATGGGGACCATCATACGACCGGGGTCAACCGGGGTTAAACTTTCCCCCCGTTCAGTTGACCACCTTCAGGCCGATGATGCCGCCGACGATCATCACCAGGAAGAACACCTTCGCCAGGGACAGCACCTCCTGGCCGGTGGCGAAGGACCAGATGATCGCCAGCGACGCGCCGACCCCCACCCACACCGCGTAGGCGGTGCCCAGGGGCAGCTGCTTGAGGGCGACGGCCAGCCCACCCATGGAGACGACGAGCGCGGCGAAGAACACCACGGACGGCCCCGGGCGGGTGAATCCGGCGGAGCGGTCGAGCGCGATGGCCCACACCGCCTCGAAGGCGCCGGAGAGGATGAGGATGATCCAGGACATGGTGACGGACACGGGGAACCCTTCTCTGGCCGTCTTGTCGCAGCACCGGGTACGGCTCCCTCGTCCGGGCCCGGTTCATCCGGGCTGGTTACGCCGGTCAGCCTACCTGAATGAGCCGGGCGACGGCGGCGCGGGCGTCGTCGATGACGGCGGGCACGCCCACTCCTCCGGCCCACGCGCCGGAGACCTCGAGGCCCGGTACCCCGGCGACACCCTCCCGGACGGCGGCGACGGTGGCCAGGTGGGTCTCGTCGTAACGCGGCAGGCCGCCGAACCAGCGCTGCACGTAGATCTCGGACAGGCCGGCGGCGCGGCCGTCGAAACCGGTGATGTGCTGAAGGTCGTCGAGGGCGGCGTCGACGAGCAGGTCCTCCTCGGCGCGGACCAGGGCGTCATCGCCGAAGCGGCCGAAGCTGGCGCGGACGAGCGCACCGCCGCGCTCGCCGACGTGCGGCCACTTCTTCGACGAGAAGGTGAAGGCCTTGGCCTGCACGCCCGGTTCGCCGATGGCGACGAGCACGCCGGAGTTGTCCGGCAGCCCGGTATCGGAGTCGAACTTCATGCCGACGACCACCGAGGAGGCCAGCTTGACCGACTTCAGGGCGGCGGAGGCCGCGGGGGCGACATCCTTGAGCAGCACGGCGGTGGTCGGCGCGGGTGCGGTGACCAGGAGGCGGTCGTAGGGGGCGTCGGTGACGACACCCGGCCCCTTGAGGTGGTAGCCGCGCAGGTCCCGGGTGACGCCGGCGACGAAGGCGTCGAGGTGGATGTCCGCCCCGGACGTCTCCGCCAGGGTCTCGTAGACCTGGGCGTAGCCGTGGCGGAAGGTGGCGAACACCGGCGTCGGCGTGGAGCCGGGGTCGCGCGGGGTGCGCCGCGACTCGCACAGGCGCACGGCGGCGGACAGGGTGACCTTCTCCCCCGCCGTGGCGAGCTCGTCGAGGGCCTCGGCCAGCTGCGGGATCGTCGCCCGGATGCCCAGATCCTCGGCCGCACACGAGTACACGCCGCCGAGCAGCGCGGAGACGATGCGGTCGGTGACCTCCGCGCCGTAGCGCTCCGACACGAGCTTGCCGACGCTCGCGTCACCCCCCACGACCCAGTCGATGTCGGGGGCGTCGCCCTCGGCGTCGATACGCGCGGCCGTCCCGGCGGAGACGATGTCGGCGACCGGGGCGGAGGAGGACGGGATGCCCATGACGCCGCCCGCGGGCAGGCCGTGCAGCTCACCCTCGGAGTAGACGAGGGAGCGGGCACCGGAGGGGCTGACGAGGTCGTCACCGAGGCCGAGCTCGGTGAAGAAGTCGGTGGCGTCGGAACGCAGGGCCAGGTACGCCTCGGCGCCCATGTCCGTCGGACCGGAGTCGAAGGGCACGGTGTGCAGCTTGCCGCCGATGCGGTCCTCCGCCTCGAAGACGTGGATGACCGCCTCGGGGTCGGCCTTCCGGATCTCGTGGGCGCTGACCAGTCCGGCCAGGCCCGCGCCGATGATGGCGTACCGGGTCACGCTCAGTTCTCCTCGTTGTCGGCGTGAATGATGGCGACGGCCTCGGTGATGTCCTCCGCCTTCGTGTTCGGCAGGACACCGTGGCCCAGGTTGAAGATGTGGCCCGTGGCGTGACCGGCCTCGATGGCGCGGGCGGCCTCGCCCTTGATGCGGGCGACCTCGGAGACGACGGCGTCGCGGCCGGCGAAGAGGATCGCCGGGTCCAGGTTGCCCTGCAGGACCTTCGGCCCGGAGGCGGCGTGGATGCGCTCGGCGGCGGCGTCGAGAGGCACGCGCCAGTCGACGCCCATGACCTCGGAACCGGCCTCGGACATGGCGCCGAGGATCTCACCGGTGCCCACCCCGAAGTGGATGCGCGGGATCTCGCCCTCGATCTCCCGGAGGATCTCCACCGAGTACGGCAGGACGTGCTCGCGGTAGTCACGCTCGGTGAGGAAGCCGGCCCAGGAGTCGAAGAGCTGCATCGCGTCGATGCCGGCGTCGATCTGCTGGCGCAGGAACGCGGTGACCGTCGGGGTGAGGCGCTGCATGAGGGTGTGCCAGGTGTCCGGGTCACCGTGGATCATGGCCTTGGTCTTCTCGTGGTTCTTGCTCGGCCCGCCCTCGACGAGGTAGCTGGCCAGGGTGAACGGCGCGCCGACGAAACCGATGAGGGTCTGGGTGTCGGTGAGCTCGTCGAGGATGATGCGGATGCCGTCCTGGACCTCCGTGACCTCCTCCTCGAGGATCGGGAGGGCGTCGATGTCCGCGCGGGTGGTGATGGCCTTGTCCATCACCGGGCCGCGGCCGGCGACGATCTCCACGCCCACACCCGCCGCGCGCAGCGGCACGACGATGTCGGAGAAGAGGATGGCGGCGTCGACGTCGTGTCGGCGCACCGGCTGCATGGTGATCTCCGCCAGCAGCTCCGGCATGAAGCAGGAGTCGAGCATCGAGATGCCCTCGCGCACCTTGAGGTACTCGGGCAGCGAACGGCCGGCCTGGCGCATGAACCACACCGGGGTGCGGGACGGGGTGCGGCCGGCGGCGGCGGCGAGGAGCGGGGCATCGGGAATGTCACGACGAGTCATGCCCACCATTGTGGTCCAAAAGTTGGACCCGGGGGTAATTACGGGGCCACCGCGCGTCGGAAGGAACGGGCACTGTTGGACCGCGCCTCGATGAATAGCGAGGAACCGAGCATGAGCACCGTCGCCGCCATGGGGTGCAGCACCCCGGCGACCGACGCAGCCAGGGCGACGCCGTTGTAGGTCCAGGCGAAGACGATGTTCGTGTCGATGATCCGGCACACCCGGCGCGACTGCGCGATGAGCTGCGGGATCGCCGACACATCCCGCCGCAGGACGATGATGTCCACGTCCGGGTGGCCCGAGTGGGTGAGGTGGTCGACGTCGTCGCTGGTGTCGCTGTCGCCCATGAGGATGCCCACGTCCGCCACCCGCAGCGAGGACAGCACGGAGACGTCGCCGACCATGCCGACCGTCGCGCCCTGGGTATGCACCGAGCGCACCGTGTGGGGCTTGCGGCCCGGGGCGATGCCCGCCAGCACCTGGGAGATGCCGATCCGGTCCGCGTACCGGCGCGCCACCGGGTACGTGTCCCGCGACAGCATCACCGTCTCGATGCCCTGCTGCTCCAGCTGCTCGACGGCCTCCTCGGCGTCGGCCTTGACGTTGTCGTGCAGGCTGATGACGCCGCGGTCCTTCCCCTTCCAGCGCACCACGATGGGGGTGCCGCCGGAGACGACCGCCGCGGCCAGCCGTCCGTGCAGGTCGGACATGGTGCGGGGGCGCCACAGGACGGCCTCCACCTGGGTGACGGTCACCGTGCCGTCGCGCGCCCTGAGCGGCAGGTCGACGAGCCCGCGGAAGCTGCCCTGCCCGTCGTCCTCGGCGTGGGAGACCTCGATCCAGTGCGGGACGTCCTCGCCGCCGGCGCCGGTGTCGCGGGCCTCGCGGGCGGCCTTCACCAGGGCCCGGGACACCGGGTGATCGGATTCCAGGGCCAGGGCACCGGCGACGCGCAGCACCAGCTCCGGGTTCTCCCCGTGGGCGGCGGTGACGGACTCGACGTGCATGTCGTTCTCCGCCAGGGTGCCCACGCGGTTGAAGATGACCGTGTCGATCATCTCCGCGCGGCGCACCGTCGCTCCATCGCGGAAGAGGATGCCGTTGCGGGCGGCCGCCTCGATGCCGTGGCGGATGGCCAGGGCCGGGGACAGCGCCAGGGCGACCGGCGCCACCGAGGCGAGCACCGCCAGCGCCGTGGCGAAGGCCGCGTTGAAGTTGCCCGCGATGAGCACCCACAGGAGGAAGTCCAGCGCCGCCAGACCGAGGGCCGCCGGGATGAGCATGGCGGCGGTGCGGGTGGACAGCAGCGTCGACTGGTGCTGCTGGATGTTGGCGTCGGTCACCCACCGGTGGATCGCCGCCGAGCGGGTGCGGTGGCCGGTGTGGACCACGCGCACCTTGATGCGGCCGTCGAGGTTGCGGGAGCCCGCGTACACGTAGGAGTTGACCTTCACCTGCTCCTTCTCCCGCTCACCGGTGCTGATGAGCCCGCGGTGGACGGTGCAGGAACCGCCCACGACGGTGCCGTCCACCGGGATGATCTCCCCCGCCTGGACGATGATGTCGTCGCCGACGTTGACCTCCTGCAGGGGAATGCGCAGCTCGTCGCGGGCCGGGGTGCCGGGAGCCCGGGTCTTCGGGGCCAGGTGCACGATGTGCTGCGGGTCCGGGCGGCGGGCGTCCATCTCCTCCAGCAGACTCACCCGCGTCCGCATGGTGATGAGGCGGCCGGCCAGCAGCAGGACCGTCATGCCGCAGGCGACGTCGAGGAAGAGCTCCCCGTCGACGATGCGCTGCTGCTGGAAGGCGAACCAGTGCGGGGTGGACTGCCAGCCGGCCTGCCCCGCCGGGGTGAACAGGAGCATGACGATCGACCACACCGTGGCCGCGATGATCGCCACCGAACTGGCCGCGTCGAGGGCCGTGAGTCCCCGGCGTGCGCCACCGACCATCGCCCGGTGGAAGGGCCACGCGCCCCACGTCACCACCGGCAGGGCCAGCACGAGGGTGAGCCACTGCCACCCGTCGATCTGCAGCTCATGAATGTAGGACATGAGCATGATCGGCACCGCCAGGATGAGGCAGACGATGAGCCGCGTCGGGGTGAGCAGGTCGCGCGCGGTGAACAGCAGGTCCTTCGGCTGCGCGTTCTCCGCCGGGCGGACCCGGTCCTCCGGGTTGCCCAGGAAGCCCGAGCGGCGGGCGCGTTCGAGGTTGCGTTCCTCGTCCTCCAGGTGGCGGCGGTACTTCCACGGCAGGCGGCGGGCCCGGACGGCGGGGCGGGTGCGCTCCACCGGGTCGGGGCGCATGATGCGGCGGCGCAGCGAGGAGTCGGTGAGGGTGGCGCGGACGCCGAAGACCCCGATGATCTCGGCCAGGTCATCCGGGTCGAGGGTGTCGGGGGCGGTGATCCAGGCGGTGGCGGGCGCGTCGGCGGGGACGACGATGCGGGCGCGGACCCCGGGGATCTCCTCCAGGGCCTCCTCCATCGCGGCGACGTCGGGGGCGTCGAAGTCCCCCTCCAGCTCGAAGGCGTAGGAGACCTTGGGGCGGTCGTCGTCGACCTGCAGCGGCCCGGTGTCGACGTCGATGCCGACCGCCCGGGCAGCCGCCCGGGCCTCCTCCAGTGCGGAGGTCACCTGATCAGTGCGGGGGTCCATGCCCCACAGGTTAGTCGTCGCGGCTGCTCTTCTGCCGCATGTAGTCGTTGGAATCCGGGCGGAACACGAGGACGGCCGCCACACCGAGCAGGACACAGATGGCGACCATCGCCAGGCCGCCGACCTGGATGGCGAAGGCGGCGATGTTGAAGAAGATCGACAGGGCGATGACGCCCGCCAGCACGCGGCGGGAGATCCGGCCGCCGGACTTCAGCTGGGCGCCCAGCGCGGCGATGAACAGGCCGGCGATGATGTTGTACACGCCGATGAAGCGGACGTTGCGGTGGTAGGCGTCGATGACCTCGCGGGAGGCGTCGGGATCCCCGCCGAAGTCCTGGGCGAGGCCCACCATGCCGGTGAGCACCATGAGGATCGCCGCGGCCACCGTGAGGTAGTAGCCCCACCGGAGGGTCGCGGGCCACGTGTCCGACTCCACACCCGGGGTGCGGCGCGGCCCGCGGTTCGGGTCATTGGGGTCGGCGTACATCCCGGGGAACATGCTGGGCACGGTTGCTCACTTCCTTCGCGGATCGATCCGGTTGCCGGAGGAGTCGATCTCCCCGGTCCACTTGAGGACCTCCTCCCGGAAGGAGAAGATCAGGCCCAGGACTGCGGCCACGCCGACGATGATCTGGACGGCACCGTCCACGAGATACATTGCCACGGGGACGTCGTTCCCGCCCGGGGTGGCCATGAACAGCATGAGGATGCGGAACCCGAAGTAGAAACCGAAGACGAGCAGCATACGGCGCGCCAGGCCGGCGAACTTCGAGCGGCGGTGGATGAGCACCAGCATGAACGCCAGGAGCCCCATGACGGCGATGCCGATGCCGCCGGTCACCAGGATGGAGGCGATGACCGTCGCCCGCAGCGCACCGTCGGAGCTCTCCGCCGCCTGCTCCGCGCTCATGGTCTCCTTGGCCGCCGCGTACAGGGCGGAGGGGTCCATGAGCCCGATGGTGATGTTGAGGATCTGGTGGAGGATTTCGCCGCCCACGGCCACCGCGAACAGCAGCAGCATGAGGCGGACGACCTCCGGCTTCTTCTCCGTCATCGGCGGCCCAGCACCCGCGCGGCGTCGGTGGCGAAGTAGGTGAGGATCTGGTCGGCGCCGGCCCGCTTGATGGAGGTGAGGGACTCCATCATGACGGCCTCGAGGTCCAGCCAGCCGTTCTGCGCGGCGGCCTGCAGCATCGCGTACTCGCCGGAGACCTGGTACGCGGCGACCGGGACCGGGGAGAGCCGGGCGACGGCGGCGAGCACGTCGAGGTAGGGCATGGCGGGCTTCACCATGATGAAGTCCGCGCCCTCGTCGATGTCGAGCTCCGCCTCGAGCAGGGACTCGCGGAGGTTCGCGGGGTCCTGCTGGTAGGTGCGGCGGTCGCCCTGCAGGGAGGAGCCGACGGCCTCGCGGAACGGGCCGTAGAAGGCGGAGGCGTACTTCGCGGAGTACGCCATGATGGACACGTCCTGGTGGCCCGCGGCGTCGAGCGCCTCGCGGATGGCCAGGATCTGGCCGTCCATCATGCCGGAGGGGCTGATGATGTGGGCGCCGGCGTCAGCCTGTGCGACGGCCATCTTCTGGTAGAGGTCCAGGGTCGCATCATTATCGACGACCGCGCGTCCCCACCGGTCCTCCCGCACGACACCGCAGTGCCCGTGGTCGGTGAACTCGTCGAGGCAGGTGTCGGCCATGAGCAGCAGGTCGTCGCCGAACTCCTCGCGCATCGCGGCCAGCGCGCGGTTGAGCACGCCGTCCCCGTCGCAGGAGGCGGTGCCGTCGGCGTCCTTGTCCTCGTCGCGCGGCACGCCGAACAGGTCGACGCAGCGCACCCCGGCCTCGAGGGCCTCGTGGGCGGCGCGCTTGAGGGAGTCCAGGGTGTGCTGGTGCACGCCCGGCATGGAGGTGATCTCCCGCGGGGTGTCGATGCCGTCGGCGATGAACATCGGCAGGATGAGGTCCGCCGGGCGCAGCGTCGTCTCCGCGACGAGCTCGCGCATCGCCGGGCTGGTGCGCAGGCGGCGCGGGCGACGGGTGGGCACGGACAGAAACGGGGTGGACTGGTCAGTCACAGCGGGCGCTGGTCCTTCCGGGAAAAAGGGGTCTGTCGGTCTTCCCCGCCATCATAGGCGGTTGCCCGCGCCCCACCGTCTCAGGCGTCCTCGCCCGCCTTGCGACGGGTGCGGCGCTTCTTGCGCGGCGGCGGGAGCTGACCGGCCGCACGCAGGCCGGCGACGTGGTCGGCGAGGGCGTCGACAAGCTCGGGAACCTCGGCGATCTCGGGGACGACGTCGACACGCAGGCCCATCTCCTTGGCGGTGGCCTCCGTCATGGGGCCGATGCAGGCGATGATGGTGCGCGGGTGCGGCTTGCCGGCGATGCCGACCAGGTTCTTCACCGTCGAGGAGGAGGTGAAGCACACGGCGTCGAAACCACCGGACTTGATCATCTCGCGGATCTCGGCGGACGGCGGGGCGGCGCGGACGGTGCGGTAGGCGACGACGTCGTCGACCTGCCAGCCGAGGTCGATGAGACCGTCGACGAGCACGTCGGTGGCGATGTCCGCGCGGGGCAGCAGGACCCGGCCGACGGGGTCGAGGTCCTCGACGTACTCGGGGAAGACCTCCACGAGCCCGGCGGCGTTCTGCTTGGTCACGGCCGGCAGCAGCTCGGGCGTCATGCCGAGGTCGCTGATGGCCTGCGCGGTCTTCGTGCCGACGGCGGCCAGGCGGACACCGGCGAAGGAGCGGGCGTCGAGACCGAACTCGACGATCTTCTCCCACACGGCCGCCACGGCGTTGACGGAGGTGAACACGACCCACTGGTAGCGGCCCTCGACGATGCCCTTGATGGCACGCTCCATCTGCGCGGGGTTGCGCGGCGGCTCCACCGAGATCGTCGGCACGGCCTGCGGGATCGCGCCGTAACCGGACAGGCGGGCGCTCATCGACGCGGCCTGCTCCTTCGTGCGGGGGACCAGCACGCGCCAGCCGTACAGCGGGCGGTTCTCCCACCAGGAGTACTTGGTGCGGTCGTCGACGCCCTTGCCGAGGGTGACCACCAGCTGGCCCGGCAGCTCCGCGTCGAGGCGGCCGAGGGTGCCCAGGGTGACGTCGTGGGTGCGCTGCAGGCGGGTGGTGCCGTTGACGGTGACGGAGACCGGGGTGTCCGGGGCCATGCCCCGCTCCCCCAGCTCGGTGGCGATGGTCTCCAGGTCGGCCTCCGTGGCCTGCAGCACAAGCGGCTGCGGGGCGGAGGCGAGCTGCTCCCAGTCGACGTTGTTCTCGGTGACGTCGGTCTCCGTGTACGTCGAACCGAGGGCGATACCCGCGAACGACGGCACCGTCGACGGCAGGGACATACCCGGCACGACCTGGAACTCCAGTCCCGCGGCGGCGACGGCGGCGATCTCCGCCATCGTCTGATCACGGGTGAGCGGGTTGCCCGTCACCAGGCGGATGACGTCCCCGCCCTCGGCGAGCGCCTCGGACAGCTGCTTCACGACGTCCGCCGCATCACCCTCCACGACCTCGCGGATGTCCGCGGCGGTCGGCGCCGGCGGACGCGGGGGACGACGGCGGGCACCGGCGGCCTTGGCCTCGGCGCAGATGCGCTCGTACTCGGCCTCGGCGGCGTCGATACGCTCCTGCGGGACGGGCAGTCCGGAGGCGACTACCTCGCGTACCCCGGTGAGCACGCCCGGATCGGTCACCGCGACGGAGGTCGAGGCGAGTACCTCGCGGGCACGCACGGTCAGCAGATCGGGGTTACCGGGGCCTGCACCGACGAAGACGACCTTTCCCGGCTGGGAGGTCTGAGGGGCCATGCTCATACGGATCTTTTCTAGTGTGGGGGATGCTCACAACAGGTCGAGACACACATCGACACCCGTGACCCGGCTAAGGGGGGCCATACGATCACGGGGAAATGATGGTGTGGTATTCACACCTTAATTTAGGAAGCCCGGAATACGAAAACACTTCCCCCGGCACAACCGTCTCAGCCGGCCTCAGCCGACGATGCGGGCCAGTTCCTCCGCGTACTCCCCCGCCCGCGGCGTGGAGATGATGATGCGGTTGACGGTGGCCGACTTCAGGTCGATGAGGATGCCGGGGCCCTTGCCGTGGCACACGGCGAAGGTCTGGGCGCCGGTGCCGTCATTGGCGGTGAAGGTGCCTGTGCTGGTCACACCGCGGATGCGGGTGCCGGGGGCGCGCCTGTGGGCGGGGACGGCGCCGGCCAGGCTGCAGGCGTCGTCGACGACGCGGACGTCGGTGATCACCCGGGTGGGGATGGTGAGGTGGGACCGCCGGGCGGCGATCTTCTCCCACCAGTCGAGGGTGACGGTGACCTGACGGTCGGTGATGTTGAGAACAGCCATGGTCAGGCCAGTCTACCCCGGTCCCGCCTAGCGGTCGATGAGATCGGCGGCACCGCGGCCCAGGAGATCGGCGGCGGCGGCCTCACCGAGGGTGACCGGATCGGTGCCGGTGCCCTGGTAGAGCAGCTGCCGGGAGCCGTCGAGGGCGAAGACACCGGCGGTGAGGTGGATGGTGCCGTCGGCGTCGAGGGTGGCGTGGGAGGCGACCGGGGCGGTGCAGCCGGCCTCGAGGCGGTTGAGCACGATGCGCTCGGTGTGGGCGCAGGTGGTGGCGGCGACGTCGGCCAGCTTATCGACGGCGGCGACCGCCTCCGCGTCATCGGCCCGGCACTCGATGGCCAGCGCACCCTGCGCCGGGGCCGGGAGGACGAGCTCGGGGCCGAAGACCTGGGTGGCGCGGTCACCCATGTCGACGCGCGAGAGGCCGGCGTAGGCGAGGACGACGGCGTCGAGCTCACCGTCGGTGACGTACCCCATGCGGGTTTCGATGTTGCCGCGCAGCGGGCGGATGTCCAGGTCCGGACGGTGCGCCTTGAGCTGGGAGATGCGGCGCGGGGCGGAGGTACCCACCCGCGCCCCCTCCGGAAGGGTGTCGAGGGTGAGCCCGTCGCGGGCGATGAGCGCCTCGCGGGCGTCGGCACGCACGGGGACGACGAGGTGGAACCGCTCGTCGGGGGCGGTGGGCAGGTCCTTGAAGGAGTGGACGGCGATGTCGCACTCGCCGGCGGCCATCGCCTCGCGCAGCTTCTGGGTGAACACGCCGACGCCGATGCGCTCGACCGGGGCCATGTTGACGTCGCCCTCGGTGGTGACCAGGTGCAGCTCGGCGTCGTGGCCCTCGGCGATGAGGGCGTCGCGCATGTGGCCGGCCTGGGTGGTGGCGAGCTTCGAGCGGCGGGTGCCGATCTTCAGGGTCGTGCGGGTCAAGAGTCAGTCTCCTTAGGTGGTGGTGAGCTTGCCCTCGGGCAGGTCGGCGACGTCGACCGCGACGGACGGCGCGTCGGTGACCAGGCCGAACAGCTCCTGGAGTGCGGATTCATAGGACACGACGCCGGATTCGGCGGCGAGCTTCTTCACGCGCACCGTCGGCTCGTGGAGGAGCTTGTCGACGACCCGGCGCACCGTCCGCGACACCTCCTCGAAATCGGGATCGTCGATCGCGGGAGTACGCCCGCGCAGGCGGTCGAGCTCCCCCTCGATGAGCTCCGCGGCGTGGCGACGCAGCGCCGACACCGCCGGGACGACATCCCGGACGCGCTGCTCGGAGCTGTACTCCTGCAGCTGCTCGGCGACGATCGCCAGGGCGTCCTTGTGGCCGGCGGAGTGATCGCCCCGGCCGGAGATGGTCTGGTGGAGGCGCTCGATGTTCACCAGGTGGACGCCGTCGAACTGCACGACGGCGTCGTCGATGTCGCGGGGCATCGACAGGTCGATGAGCATGAGGTCGCGGCGCCGTTCGGCGGGGATGTCCGCCGGGGCGATGGTGAACTCGTCCGCGCCGGTCGCCGACACCGCCAGATCGACGTGCCCCAGGGTGGTGTGGCGGTCGTCGAAGTCGACGACCTCGGCGGGCACCCCCGCCTCCCGGGAGTGCTCGGCGAGGCGCTCCGCGCGGCTGCGGGTGCGGTTACCGATGATGAGCTTCTCGACGCCCAGTCGTCCCAGATGAGTCGCCGCCAGCGAGGCCATCGCCCCGGCGCCGAGAACCAGGGCGGTCTTGCCCTGCAGGGTGTCCGTGTGGAGGTGCTCGAGGGCCTCGTCGACGGCGACGGTGACCATGTTGGCGCCGGCGTCGTCGATGTCGGTCTCGGAGTGGACGCGCTTGCCGGTGTGCAGGGCGGTCTGCGCCAGCCGGTGCAGCGCCGGGCCGACGGTGCCCTTGTCCGTGGCCTCCTGGTACGCGGTGCGCACCTGGCCGATGATCTGCTGCTCGCCGACGACCATGGAGTCCAGCCCCGAGGCCACGACCATCATGTGCTCGGCCGCCGCATCGGCGTAGCGGACGTAGAGGTAGCCGCGGAGGGTGTCGATGTCCACGTCGGAGATCTCGTGCAGCACCTCGACGACGTCCTGCACACCGGAGTGGAAGGAATTGGTCACCGAGTAGATCTCCAGCCGGTTACATGTGGAGACAATCATGGCCTCGCTCAGCGAGGGGCGTCCGACGAGGCGGGAGGTGGTGTCGTTGCGGACGGTCTCGTCCATGCTCAGCCGCTCGAGCAGCGCCACCGGCGCCGACCGGTGCGACATTCCGACGACGAGCACACTCACGTTTTCCTTCACCGCTTTCGGTTGCACGGACATCTAACTACGCGACCCCGGGGCACGTCGTGCACGCACCCTCGGGGTGGATCATACAAAAGGATACCCCCGGCACACAGGAAATCCACACCTGCCCCGCCCGATCACGCCAGAGCGGCCTCCAGTTCAGCATCGTCGACCTCCCAGCAGGCGAACTCATCGCCGTCGATGACCACCACAGGGACCCGGTCCCCGAACTCCACGGCCAGGGCGCGGTCATGGTCGACGTTACGGACATCGAGGGTGAGACCGGCGGCCTCCACCACGGGGGTGATCTGCTTCTCGACGCGCGCGCACGACCCACACGTCGTGCGGATCATCAGCTCCACCGTCTCCGCCATGGTCCACAGTCTCCTTCTTCGACGCCTACCATGGACACGATACCGCCCCACCCGTTCCCCGATGCACACAGGAAGGCTCGGACCGCGACGTGAGCCCCTCCCACCACGACTCCCTCTTCCCCGGCACGCCCGGTGAGTTCCTCGCCAGCTGGAGCGCGACGCGGGGCAACCTCCGCCGCTTCCTGGAGGACCGGGCGCTGCCGCCCATCGACGAGGAGTCCCAGCGCACCGCCGGTGAGGCCGCCGCCGCGGCCGCCGTCCAGGAGACCTTCGGCATCGAGCTGGACGCCTTCTCCTCCGGGGTGGACTCGGTCTCCGGGTCCATCGAGGCGGCCGGTGGCTTCCACATCTCCCTACCGGACCCGGACATCCCGCAGGACGTCGGCGCGGCGGCCTTCTTCGACGTGGACAACACCCTCATCCAGGGCTCCTCCCTCGTCGTGTTCGCGATGGGCCTGGCCCGCAAGAAGTACTTCCGGCTCTCCGAGATCCTCCCCATCGCCTGGAAGCAGATCAAGTTCCGCATCACCGGCTCGGAGAACGCCACCGACGTCGCCGAGGGGCGCGCCCAGGCCCTGGAGTTCATCAAGGGCAAGCGTGTCGATGAGCTGGTGGACCTGTGCGAGGACATCGTGGACTCCTCGATGATCGACAAGGCCTGGCCCGCCACCCGCGAGCTGGCCCGCATGCACCTCGCCGCCGGCCACCAGGTGTGGCTGGTGTCCGCCACGCCGGTGCAGCTGGCGCACATCCTGGCGAAGCGCTTCGGCTTCACCGGTGCCCTGGGCACTGTCGCGGAGGTCGAGGACGGGGTGTTCACCGGTCGTCTCGTCGGCGACATCCTCCACGGCCCCGGAAAGAAGCACGCGGTCGCCGCGCTGGCCGCCATCGAGCAGCTCGATCTGCAGCGCTGCACCGCCTACTCGGACTCCATCAACGACATCCCCATGCTCTCGATGGTGGGCACCGCCGTGGCCATCAACCCGGACACGAAGCTGCGCAAGGAGGCGGAGGCGCGTGGCTGGCAGATCCGCGACTACCGTTCCGTCCGCCGCGCCATCCGCACCTTCGGCCTGCCCGCCCTGTTCACCGCCGCCGCCAGCCTCGGCTCGTGGCGCGTATTCCGGAAAGGAAAGCCCCCGATGGAGGATCTGTCAACCGGTAGCTAGGCAGAAATGCCGGTTTCTGTGGATAGACCGTGGTTATCCACAGACCGGGTTGGT
>DGYFI06203__coassemble_1703_pt1 | contig 13927 bp, 16 predicted proteins | sample DGYFI06203__metabat2_high_PE_041 | metagenome-assembled genome bin DGYFI06203 | reverse complement strand
TCCTCGAAGAGCTTCAGCACAGCATCGTCCGACATCGGCTTGACGGCTGGCGCAGCAGCGCCTCCAGCCTTGGCCTGCGGAGCAGCCTTCGTGGCTCCACCTGCGATCGCCGCGTCAACATCGGTCAGACCGTCGTCGCCAGCCTGTGGACCCTGCCCACAGAGGCCACCCTCCCCGCGGGGGTGCACCCGCTGCGTGAGCTCGTCCTCGCCACCGACCGTGCCCTGCAGTCCGCCGACCCGGCGCGCACGCTCCTCGACTGGCAGCTGGCCAAGGCGCGGGCGTGGTTCTCCACGGGGGCACCGGCGGACAATCCGGCATGGTGGGCGGCCCCCGCGCTCACCGAGCGTGCGCCCGCCCGGGAAGTTAGGGTGTGGAATGCTCGGCCTCATCACAGGAGGAACCATGACCATTGAATCGTTCAGCCACGTCCTGTCTACCGCACTCATCGAGACCCTCGAGCACCACACCGACCGCCTGCCGGGAGACAAGATCTACGGTGCCACCCTCGTGCGCACCGGATCCACCCTCATCCCGTCCTTCAACGTCCTCGCCGATCTCGGCGACGACTGCCTCTCCCCGGTCCACCGCTGGTCCCCCGCGTCCTGCGGCCTGGCCCTGCAGACTCCCCGCCTCACCGAGGTCTGCGCGCTTTTCGACGCCCACCTCGACTCCACCCCGGCCCTCACCCGGGCCCTCGGCTCGCAGCCGCTGCGCGCCACCTTCGCCCGCCTGGGCGCCGAGCCCATCCTCTACATCTACGACGAGACCGCCGGCGGCATCGAGCGTCGCTCCTTCACCAGCCTCAACGCCGGACGCGAATCCGAGCCCTACTACGTGCAGGCCGCGAAGCTCGTCGCCGGCGGGGACAGCTAGTCCGCCTGCTCCACCCACCGCCAGCTGATGATCCGCGCCTCCGACCCGGGGTCGCGGATCACGGCCGTTTCGCGGTCGAACTGCACGAGCAGGTAGCGCTCGGCGATCTGCTCGACGAGACCGCCGCCCCATTCGGCGACGACGACGGCGTCGGCGAGCTCGGTGTCCAGGTCCAGGGCGTCGAGCTCCCCCAACGGATCACCCGAGGAGCCCTCCCCGAGCATCCGGTAGGCGTCGAGATGGATGAGCGTGGGGCCGCCGACGGTCGAGCGGTGTTCGCGGGCGATGACGAACGTCGGGGAGGTCACCCGGCCCTTGACCTGCAGACCGCGGGCCAGGCCCTGGGTGAAGGTGGTCTTGCCGGCACCGAGGGGGCCGTCGAGGATGACCACGTCCCCGGCCTGCAGGGAGCGGCCCATGTCCTCGGCGAAGGCCCGGGTGTCCTCGGCGGTGGCCAGTTCGCGGGTGCCTTCCGGTGGGAACGTCTCGGTCACAGGTCGATGCCTCCCTCGTACTCGCGGACGGTGCGGCCCGTCGGGCGGCAGATGATCTCGTAATTGATGGTGTCCGTGGCCTCCGCCAGTTCGGTGGCGCTCATGCCGCCCTCACCGAAGAGGACGGCCTCATCGCCGGGCCGCACGTCGAACTCGTTCTGGCCGAGGGAGACGACGATCTGGTCCATGCACACGCGCCCCACCTGCGGGTACAGCTTGCCGCCGATGCCCACCTGCAGTTTGCCCTGCCACCAGCGGGGCACGCCGTCGGCATACCCGGCGGGGACGACGGCCAGCCAGCCGTCCTCCTCAGCGGTCCAGGTGTGGTTGTAGGAGGTGGACTCGCCCGCCGCGACGGGCTTGACCGCGAGCACCCGTCCGATCCAGCTCATGGCCGGCTTGAGGCCGGGATCGACGCCCGGGATCGGGGACAGTCCGTACATCGACAGGCCCACGCGCACGAGCTCGTGATGCAGGTCGGGGCGGGTGAGGGTGCCCGGGGAGTTGCACAGGTGGTTCTCCGGGACCTCCAGCCCCAGCGACCGGGCGAGAGTGATGGCCCGCCCGAGGGCCTCCCCCTGCCGGTCATTCATCGGGTTGTCCGGCTCGTCGGCGCAGGCCAGGTGGGAGAAGATGCCGGTCACGGTGAGGTGCTCGGCGTCACGCAGCAGGGTGAACACCTGCGCCCAGTCGGCCTCGTCGACACCGGAGCGGTGCAGGCCGGTGTCGACCTTGACGGAGACCCGGGCGGGCACGGCGGCGTCGACGAGCGCCTGCGCGTGGGCCACCGACGGCACGCCCAACCGGATGTTGAGGGACAGCGCCTCCGCGACATCCTGCTCCGGGGACCAGATCCACGCGAGGATCGGCTTGGACACACCCGACTCCCGCAGGTTGATCGCCTCCCGCAGCGTGGCCACGCCGAAACGGTCGGCGCCGTTGGCCGCCATCACCTGCGCCACCCGGGCCGCCCCGTGACCGTACGCGTCGGCCTTCACCACCGCCATGAGGAGGACATCCCCCACCAGGTCCTTGAGCAGGCGGGTGTTGTGGGCGATGGCGTCCAGGTCGATGCGGGTGGTCAGAAGATCCATGGATGCTATTGTGCCACTCCCGGTGACACGTGGCTCAGACCTGCCCGGCGCCCAGAGCTCCCCGCAGCAGCTCGGTGAGGTTCTCCCTCGTCACCGGGCGCGGGTTGCCCGCGGGCACGGCCTCCAGGGCCTGCTCGACGACGGTGGGGATGCCCTCGGCGGTGAAGCCGAACGCGGCGAGGGAGCGCGGGGCGTCGAGAAGCTCGCGGAGATGCGCCAGCCCCTCCACCGCCGACGGCGCACCGAAGGCCGCGGCGAGGCGGCGCTCCGCCGCGGGCGCGTACGGCGCGTTGAAGGCGAGGACGTACGGCAGGACGACGGCGTGGGTCTGCGCGTGGGGCAGGTTGAAGGTGCCACCGAGGATGTGGCAGAGCTTGTGGTGCAGGCCAGAGCCGGCGGAGGCGAAGGACACCGCGGAGAGGTACGCGCCGTAGAGGGCGAGGTCGCGGCCGTCGCGGCCGTCGCTGCCCTGCGGGTCGCGGACGATCTGCGGCAGCCCCTCCGCCAGGGCGCGGACACCCTCGGTGGCCAGGGCGGCGTTGATGGGGTCGGCGCGCGGGGCCCACAGCGAGTCGACGCAGTGCGCCAGTCCGTTGAGCCCGGAGGCCACGGACATCTCCACGGGCAGGCTGAGGGTGAGGTGGGAGTCGTAGATGACGGTGACGGGCAGGACGCGGTCGTCGGTGCCGGTGGTCTTGCGCTCGTTCTCGGTGAGGCCCCACACGTTGGTGGCCTCGGAGCCGGCGTAGGTGGTGGGCACGGCGATGGAGGGGATTCCGCTGGTCAGGGCGACGGCCTTGGCCAGCCCGATGACCGAGCCGCCGCCGACGGCCACCATGAGGTCGATGTCGTGCCGCCGGGCGACGTCCCGCGCCCGCTCCGCCACCTCCACGGGGACGTGCATGGCGACGTCGGTGTGATGGACGGCGACGTCGATGAGCCCGGCCACCTCCCGGGCCTGCTCCACGCCCCGTTCCGAGGAGATGACCATGAGGCGGGCAGCCCCGAGGCGCTCGACCTCGGCCCGCAGGTGCTCGGCGGCACGGCCGGCCCCGAGCATGACGCGCTGGCCGAGGGTGTCGTGGGTGAAGCGTAGATCGTGATGAAATATCCATCGACTTCCCGGGTTTATTCTGCGATTCTGGTCACATGACCCGCCTACATCTCGACACCAACCGCTGCGAGGCCCACGGGCTGTGCGAGCAGGCCGCCCCCGACCTCGTCCACCTCGACGACGATGACACCCTCATCATCGACGTCCCCGGTGACCTCGACGCCGACCAGCTCGACGCCGCCCGCGACGCCGTCCGCGCCTGCCCGGTTACCGCCCTCTCCCTGGTGGAGTGATGGACCGGATCGTCATCGTCGGCCACAGCATCGCCGGCGTGACCTGCGGGGACACCCTCCGCCGGCGGGGTTTCGACGGCGACCTCACCTACGTCGGTGCCGAGGACGTCCCCGCCTACCCGCGCCCCTCCCTGTCCAAGGCGGCGCTGCACCCCGACCCGGTCGACATCGCCCCGCTTCCGACCTTCGCCGCGGCCACCGAGATCCTCGGCCACCGCGCCGTCGCGCTCGAACCGGAGGCCGTGCTTCTCGACGACGGCCGGGCGCTGCCCTACGACGGCCTCGTCATCGCCACCGGGTCGCGCGCCCGCCGCCTCACCGACTCGCCGCGCGAATACACCCTGCGGTCCCTGGCCGACGCCGAGACGCTGCGCGCCCGCCTGCTGGAACGCCCCCGGGTGACGGTCATCGGCGGCGGCCCCCTCGGCATGGAGGTCGCGTCCGGCGCGGTCGGCCTGGGCTGCGAGGTCACCCTCCTCAACCCCGGCACCCCGCTGGCCCGGCACCTCGGCCCGCTGCTCGGCGGGATCCTCGCGTCCTTGGCTGCGGAGGCGGGCGTGCGGATCCTCGACACCGTCGTCGGCTCCGTCACGGAGACCGCCGAGGGCATGGCCGTGACACTCCCGTCCGGTGAGGTCCTCGAGTCCGACATCGTGTTCACCGGCATCGGCGACGACCCCGAGGTCGACTGGCTCGCCTCCTCCGGACTGCTTGTCGACGGCCGCCTCATCGTCGACACCCGACAGCGTGTCCTCGGCCACCCCGGGATCGTCGCCGCCGGTGACGTGTGCTGGCTCGACGACCCCGCCGGCCCGCGCCGCTCCCCCGTGTGGACCTCCGCCCTCGAGCAGGGGCGCGTCGCCGCGGACGGACTGCTGCTCGGGGACGACGCCCCCGAACGCGACCACCCCTTCTACTTCTGGACCGACCAGTGGGGCGTGAGCCTCAAGGTCTCCGGCACCCCGCCCCGAGAGGACGTGACGCCGGTGGTGGTCAAGGGCTCGGTGGACGAACGCTCCTTCGTCATCCACTGGCCCGGACACGGGGCCGCCGCGGCCCTGGACATGCGGATGCCCGTGCCGCGGCTGCACAAGCTGGCGGCATCCCGCGGGTGACTACTCGACGGTGACAGACTTGGCCAGGTTGCGCGGCTTGTCGATGTCCTCGTTGCCGCACTCACGCGCGATGTCGGCGGCGAGGAACTGCAGCGGCACCGTGGCCAGGAGGGGCTGCATGATCGAGGAGGTCGCGGGGATCTCGATGAGGTAGTTGGCGAACTCGCGCACGGCCTCGTCGCCCTCCTCGGCGATGACGATGGTCTGCGCACCACGGGCCCGGATCTCCTGGATGTTGGACACGATCTTGGAGTGCAGCAGCTTGACGCCGCGCGGGGAGGGCACCACGACGACGACCGGCAGGTCATCCTCGATGAGCGCGATCGGGCCGTGCTTGAGTTCACCGGCCGGGAAGCCCTCGGCGTGGATGTAGGCGAGCTCCTTGAGCTTGAGCGCCCCCTCCAGCGCGACGGGGAAGCCGACGCCGCGGCCGAGGAAGAGCATGGTCTTGACTGCGCCGAGCTCGTCGGCGATGCCGGCCATCTGCTCGCGGACGTCGAGAAGCTCCTCGATCTTGGCGGGGATCTCCTCGAGGGAGGCCCAGATCTCGGCGATCTCGTCGGGGTACTTCGTACCCTTGGCCTGGGCGAGCGCCAGGCCGACGATGTAGTTGGCGGCGACCTGCGCGAGGAACGCCTTCGTGGAGGCGACGCCGATCTCCGGCCCGGCGTGGGTGTACAGGACGGCGTCGGACTCGCGCGGGATCTGGGAACCGTTGGTGTTGCACACGGCCATCACCTTCGCGCCCTGGGTCTTGGCGTGGCGGACGGCCTCGAGGGTGTCGGCGGTCTCGCCGGACTGGGAGATGGCGAGGACGAGGGTGCGCTCGTCGAGAACCGGGTCGCGGTAGCGGAACTCGGAGGCCACCTCGATCTGCACGGGGATGCGCACCCAGTGCTCGATGGCGTACTTGGCCAGCAGGCCGGAGTGGTAGGCGGAGCCGCAGGCCACGACGAAGACCTGGTTGATGGACTTGAGGTCCGTCTCGGAGATGTCCGACTCGTCGAGGAAGACGCGCCCGTCGTGGAAGTGGCCACCGAGGGTGTCGCGGACGGCGGCGGGCTGCTCGTGGATCTCCTTCATCATGAAGGAGTCGAAACCGCCCTTCTCGGCGGCGGCGAGGTCCCAGTCGATGGTGAAGGGACGGCCCTCGGCAGCGGTGCCGTCGAAGTTGAGCACCTCGTAGCCGTCACGGGTGATGACGACCACGTTGTCCTGGTCCAGCTCCACCGCGTTCTTCGTGTACTCGATGAAGGCGGCGACATCTGAACCGAGGAACATCTCCCCCTCGCCGACGCCGACGATGAGCGGGGTCGAGCGGCGGGCCGCGATGATCTGGTCCGGGTGATCGGCGTGCGTGAACAGCAGCGTGAACGCGCCCTCGAGGCGCCCCAGGACGGCGAGCGCCGAGGCCCGGAAGTCCCCGGCAGTCTCCCCCTCGTTGTACGCGCGGGCCAGCAGATGGGCGGCGACCTCCGAGTCGGTGTCGGAGTTGAGGGTGATGCCGGCGTCGACAAGCTCCTGACGCAGCGGGGCGAAGTTCTCGATGATGCCGTTGTGCACGATGGCCGCGCGGCCGTCGAAGGAGACGTGCGGGTGCGCGTTCTCGTCGGTGGGGCGACCGTGGGTGGCCCATCGGGTGTGACCGATGGCGGTGGTGCCCGGCATGTCCCCGAGGACCGCCTCGAGGTTGGCGAGCTTGCCCGCCTTCTTCACCACGGAGATCCCCCCGTTGTTGACGGCGATGCCCGACGAGTCGTACCCGCGGTACTCCATGCGTCGCAGCGCCTCCAGCGCGAGGCTCAGTCCCTGTCGTTCACCGACGTATCCAACGATTCCACACATGGGGGAAATCGTAGACGACACCGCCTGTCCCATAACAGGTATCACCGCTTATCGACGCCCCCTTTTCCTCCCCGTCCGCGCCCTCAACACCCGGTTTTCCGCGGTGTGACGTTCATAACGCCCCCGTTGACGTTATCCTGGGGACGTGTCTGCGAATCTGAAGAAGCATCTGGCCCAGTTGTCCAAGCGTGGCCCGCACCGCGTGCTCGTCGGCGACCTCGACTACGCCGGCCTGCCCGGCAAGGTCTACGCCCCCGCGGAAGGCAACGGAGTTCCCGCCGTCGCCTTCGGCCATGACTGGATCAAGTCCATCAAGGCCTACCACGCGACGCTGCGCCACCTCGCCAGCTGGGGCATCGTCGTCACCGCCCCCGACACCGAGACCGGCCTCGCCCCCGACCACCGCGGCTTCTCCGCCGACCTCGAGTCCTCTCTCCAGATCGCCGCCGGCGTCAAGCTCGGCCAGGGCAAGGTCACCGTCGCCCCCGGCAAGCTCGGCGTCATCGGCCACGGCATGGGCGGCGGCGCCGCCATCCTCTGCGCCGCCAACAACCCGCGCGTCAAGGCCGTCGCCGCCATCTACCCCGCCGCCACCGCCCCGCCCGCCGTCGAGGCGGCCCGCGCCGTCACCGTTCCCGGACTCATCATCGGCGGCGGCCACCCCGGACTCATCGGCGACCTCCTCGACCCCGGCAACCCCGCCAAGGTCGCGTTCAACTGGGGCGGCGACGTCATTTACCGCGAGGTGAAGAACGGCAACCAGGCCACCTTCACCGAGGACACCTTCGTCAAGCTGGCCCTCGGCCAGGGCATCCCGCGCTACTCCGCCCAGGAGACCGCCCGCGGCCTGCTCACCGGTTTCCTCCTCCACCAGCTCGCCGGAGAGCGCAAGTACTCCGACTTCTCCGAGCAGATGGCCGAAGGCCCCGGCGTCACCTCCTTCTCCGACGCCGACCTCGCCGACAAGGCCGGCATCGACCTGGGATCCAGCACCAAACTGTAGCCCCGGAGGTCACCCCTTCCGCAGCAGACCCTGCACCCGCCCGCGCGCAGACCCCGGGCGGGGCGGGGTCTGCCGCTGTTCCGGCACCGGACGGGCCGGGGACGGCCGCCGAGCAGGCTGCTGCACCGACGTCTCCACCCGCCCCTGCGCCTCCGCCAACGCCTTCTCGAACTCCCGCATCCGCTGCGTCGTCCGCTGGCGGAACTGTCGCGCGAACTCCTCGAACTCCATCACCAGGTACCTGCCTTTCGTGCGCCCGCCGGCGACGCCGGCGGGGTGGGTGCTGACTCAACGGGTGGGGCCGGCGCTGGGGCCGGTGGCGGTGGCGGCGCTGCAGCCGGGGTGGCCTCGATCTTCTTCGGGGGCGGCGGTGGTTCCGGCACCTCCGCCAGGTCCGGTGTCGGCGGGGCCGGTGGCTCCGGGACGGGCTCGGGTGCCGGTTCTGGTGCGGGCTCGGGCACCGGGACAGGCTCGGACACCGTGCAGTCCGCGAGAGCCTCGAGGACAAGCGCCACCCCGATGAGCGCGGCACCCACGCCGACCAACCCGAGTGCGCCACAGAACTCGGTGCCCGGTGCAGCGACGTCACATTCCTCCACCGGCTCCGGGTGTGCTTCCGGTTCCGGCTCCGGTTCCGGTTCCGGCTCCGGTGTCACCGTCTGTGGGGTCGTCGGCACCTCCCCGACCTCCACCGGTTTCTTCGGCGGCGCGGGAGGCTCCTGCGCAGGCGGCTCCCCGACCTCCATCGGTTTCTTCGCCGGCGCTGCTGGCTCCGGTGCTTCCTGGGCCGCCTGCGGCGCGGTGGGCAACTCCCCCACCTGCTTCTTCGGCGGCGGGGCGGGCTCGGCGACGCCCGGAACACCCGGGCTCACCGGCTGCTCACACACGGCCTGCCCGCGGGCGAGGAACGCGTCGAGGCACCCGGCCACGGCGGCGTCGCGGTCCCGGCACGTGTCCACAATGCAGGCTCCCGCGGAATCGATGAGCTCCGCCCCGGCGTCGACGCATTCGGCGAACATGCCCGGGTGTTCCCGGGGATCGACGCGTGCGAGGAACGCGCACAGCTGCGCAATGACCGCCTCGAGGGCGATGAGCACCTCCCCGCAGGCGGCGTCGGAGGTCTCGGTGACCTCGTCGAGGGCGTCGGCGGCGTCGGACGCGGCGTCGATAAGCTCCTCGGAACTGTCACGGTTGAGGAACCAGTCCTGGGCGCGTTCGGCCAGCCGGCCGAGGATCTCGCCGAAGGCGGCCTGGGCGACGAACTCGAGGACCTCGCCGAGGATCCCACCACGCAGGCCCCGCGCGTGGGAGCCGGTGACGGCGGCGTGCGTGTGACTGAGCAGCAGGGACGGGTCCAGTCCGTCGACGGTGCCCGCCGCCTGTGCGATGGTCTCCGGGCTCACCCCGGCCCCGCCGTAGCGGCCCGCCGACGCCCCGACGAGCATCCGCTCGACGCCCCGGAATGCGGTGGCGATGTCGCTCACGACAGCTCACCCCCGAACTGCTTGTCGACGTCCCCGAACACCCGCACCTGCGCCTGCGCGGCGTCGGTGGTGTCACGGAGGGCGTCGATGCGTGCGGCACCGGCCTCGTGGACCTGCTGCAGCATGGCGGCGATCGCGGCCCCGCGGTCGGTGAACGCCCGGCCGGCGGCCGTGGGTGGCAGGGCCGGGCGGGTACTGGCGTGGCGTTGTCGCTGTTCCTCGGTGTCGGCGTGCATGCGTGCCAACGCGGTCAGTGTCTGCGTGTGGTCGATGATGATCCCGGACAAGAAAAATCCCCCTTGCGTCGTCCGTGGTGAGTGGTCCCACCATCATTGGACTGCGCAAGAGGGCAAAAGGTTCCCGGGGGTGACTAAACGGCCGCCACCACCGCGGCCAGACGGCCCGCCACACGGCGTGCCTGCTCGGTCTCCGCGGCCTCGACCATGACGCGGAACAGCTCCTCCGTGCCGGAGGGACGCAGCAGCACACGGCCGGTGGAGCCCAGTTCGGCCTCGGCCTCGCGGATGGCGTCCTGGACGGAACCGGACCCCATGATCGCGGTCTTGTCGTCCACCGGCACGTTGATGAGCACCTGCGGCAGCACGGTCATGACCGATGCCAACTCGCCGAGCGACTGACCGGTTTCCGCCATGCGGGCCATGAGCTTGAGACCGGTGAGGGTGCCGTCACCCGTGGTGCAGTGCACCGGCAGCACGATGTGGCCGGACTGCTCGCCACCCAGGCGGTAGCCGCCGGCGTTGAGCTCCTCGAGGACGTAACGGTCGCCGACCTTCGTTTCCAGCATGGTGATGCCCTGCTCCTCCATCGCCAGGCGCAGACCCAGGTTGGACATGACGGTGGCCACCAGCGTGTTCTTCCGCAGCTCCGACTTCTCCTTCATGGCCACCGCGAGGACCGCCATGATCTGGTCACCGTCGATGACGTTGCCCTCGGCGTCGACGGCCAGGCAACGGTCCGCATCACCGTCATGGGCCAGGCCCAGGTGCGCGCCGTGCTCGACGACCGCCTTCTGCAGCTGACCGATGTGGGTGGAACCGCAGTTGTCGTTGATGTTGTAGGCGTTGGGCTTGTTGTGGATCGCCACCACCTCGGCGCCCGCCGCCTCATAGGCCTTCGGCGCGACGACGGAGGCCGCACCGTTCGCGGCGTCGACGACCACCTTGATGCCCGTGAGGTCGATCGGGGACGCCTCCGCCAGGTGCTTGAGGTAACGCTCCTGCGCGTCCGGGGACTCCTCGATGACTCGGCCGACACCGGTGCCGGTCGGGCCGTTGTCCGGCAGGGACGACATGGCCGCCTCGATCTCGTCCTCCACCGAGTCCGGCAGCTTGCGCCCACCGGCGGAGAAGAACTTGATGCCGTTGTCCGGCATCGGGTTGTGCGAGGCGGAGATCATCACGCCCATGTCCGCCCCGTAGTCGTCGGTGAGGAACGCGACGCCCGGGGTCGGGATGACACCCACACGCAGCACATCGACGCCCCGGGAGGCCATACCCGCGGCCAGGGCGGCGGCCAGCATCTCACCGGACACACGCGGGTCACGGCCGACGATGGCGATCGGACGACGCTCACTCGACTGCCGGTGCTGCGTGAGTACGTGCGCGGCCGCCGCCCCCAGCTGCAGAGCCAGGGAGACAGTGAGATCCTTGTTCGCCAGGCCGCGAACGCCGTCAGTTCCGAAAAGTCGAGTCATGACGGATATTATGCCTGCCGCAGTCCGGGAACGGCGAACGCCGCCCCACCGTGCGGTGGAGCGGCGTCGACAGCGGACTGAAAAATCAGCGCTTGGAGTACTGCGGGGCACGACGTGCCTTGTGCAGACCAGCCTTCTTACGCTCGACAGCACGAGCGTCACGGGTGAGCAGGCCGGCCTTCTTCAGGGCGGCGCGGTCAGCCGGGTTGTACAGGTTCAGTGCACGGGCGATGGCCAGGCGCAGAGCGCCGGACTGGCCGGTCGGGCCGCCACCGGAGATGTTGGCCTTGATGTCGAACTGGCCCTCACGCTCGAGGAGAGCGAGCGGCTGCATGATGTCCTGCTGGTGCAGCTTGTTCGGGAAGTACTCCTCGATCGGGCGGCCGTTGCAGGTGATGGAGCCGTTGCCGGCGGCCAGGTGGACGCGGGCGATGGCGCGCTTACGACGACCGACGGTCTGGATCGGGCCGTCGAGCTCGATCGGAGCAGCCACCTCGGCAGCCTCCTCCTCGGAGACCTCCGGAGCGACAGCGTCGCCGATGGTGTAGTTGAACTCCTCGGTGGCGGCGGTGGCGGCCTCGATGTCGCCGGCCTCAGCCACGTTCTGGTCCTCGTTCAGGTTCTCGTTCTGCTCGGTCACTGTGCCACCTGCTTGATCTCGTAGGTCTCGGGCTGCTGGCCAGCGTACGGGTGCTCAGAGCCAGCGAAAACGTGGAGCTTCTTGACGGAAGCGCGGGAGAGCTTGTTGTGCGGCATCATGCCGGTGATAGCCTCCTCGACCACGCGCTCCGGGCGGGTGTCCAGAGCCTTGCCCAGGGTCATGGAGCGCAGACCACCCGGGTAACCGGTGTGGCGGTAGCGCATCTCGCGGTCACGCTTGTTGGAGGACACGTGAACCTTGTCGGCGTTGATGATGACGACGTGGTCGCCGCAGTCAACGTTCGGGGTGAACTGGGGCTTGCCCTTGCCGCGCAGCAGGTCAGCTGCGTGGGTGGCGAGACGGCCCAGCACCACGTCGGTGGCGTCGATGACGTACCACTTACGGGTGATGTCACCGCTCTTCGGGTGGTAAGTAGACACTAATGACTCCTTGAAAGTCTGTCTGGGGGCTGCCGGCCATTGGTGAAGATTCGTGGTGCATAGCTGGGACACGGCGGCCGGTGGAGACCCGTGCACAGCGCACACAACTTGTCCAGTGTAAAGGGCAGGGTGGGTGGAAACCAAACCGCTGCCGCTGCCGCGGTCGGGGTCGGGGTCCCCGCCGGGACCCCGGGATCTGGTCCCCGAGATCCGGACCCCGGGGTCAGCTCGATCCCGGGGTTTCCGACGCCCGGAAGCACGGGCCCCGGGGAAGTGATCCCGGAGAGCCGATCCCGGGGCCCCACCCACCCCACCACCCCAGAATCGCCGAACCGCCCGCACACTCCCCCACGGGGAGAGGACGGGCGGTTGACGTGTGCGGCCCACCTGCCCGGGCGGGCGCACGGTAGTACAGAAGCGCCGGGCCGGGTCTGCGTCTGTCCCCGTCAGCGGGGAACCGGCCCGGCGGCACCGGGTCCGGATCAGCCCCAGCTGGCGGCGGCCATGCGGTTGACGTCGGACATGCGCTCGTTGCCCTGGCTGACGGTGCGGGAGATGGTGGCGAGGATGGTGTTGAGTTCCGCGGCGGAGCGGTCCCACTTCGCCTGTGCCTCGGCATACGCCGTGGCGGAGTCGCCCTCCCAGGTGGCGACCATGGGCTGGAGCTGGGAGCGGAGATCGTCGAGCAGCGCGGTGATGCGGCCGGAAGTGGCGTTGATGTCACCGGCGGCGGCCTCGATGGCGCCGAACTGGTACTTGATTGCGTCCATTGTCTGTTTCCCTTCCTTAGAGGGCCAGGCCCTGGCCGCCGACGGTGCTGAAGGCCTGTGCGTTGTCGGCCTCCATCGACTCGAAGGAGCGGGCGTTGTGGCGGATGTTGTCGGAGATGCTGGTCAGTGCCTCGCGCAGTTCGCCTGCGGAGGCGTGCCAGCGCTGCATGAGTGAGTCGAAGGAGACCTGGGCGCTGCCGGTCCAGCTGGCGCGCACCCCGTCGACGACGCCCTGCAGGCGGGTCAGTTCGCTCTGTACTTCGTTGTTGGTGGTGTCGACGTGGCCGGCGGTCGCCAGCATCACGTCGGCTTCGGTCCTGAACATCTGGGTCATGTTCTGCCCCTCCCGAGTTGTGTGTTTCTTCCCGACGGTCCGTTCTCGGCCCGTCCACCATTGTTGGACTCCGAAAACCGGCGAAAGGTTCCCTGCCCCACAGAACTATTTTCCGCCCACCCCATCAGCGCAGGTCAGCGCACGCTGAGGGAGTCGAGGACCATGCGGCAAGCGGCCTGCTGCGGCAGTGTCGGGGACTCGCGGGTGTGGCAGCCGACGGAGAGCTGGTGGGCGTCCTCGATCCAGGCGTGCCAGGTGACCTCGGACCCGTCGCCGGGGGTCTCGCGGTAGCGGATGGCCTCCACGCCACGCCCGGCGCGTTCGGGGGCGAGGAGGTGGAGGGTGTCGTCGGTGTCGATCATGGCGTGGATGTGTGCCTCCACCGCCTCCGCGGGCACGGTGTAGACGGGGTCGGCGGCGACGTGGATGCGCAGCGCGGGGTCGTCGCCGGTGGCGTAGCGCAGCCCGTCGCGCTGTTCCATGCGGAATCCGGTGGGTGCCTCGAGACGCAGGTTCTCGTGTTCGAGGACGGTCCGTGGTTCCGGTTCCCTGCTTGTCGACGTCGGCGTCACCGACGGCGTCGCCGGGGGCGGGGAGCTGCTCGTCTCCACCTCCGGGGTCTCCACCTCGGTGGCCGCCGGGGCGGACGTCCCGCCCACCACCCACCAGCTCAGGCCCAGGATGGCCACGACGACCACGCCGACGAGGATGTGGAAGGGCTGGACCGGGGTGTCGAGGCGGTGGCGTCCGGCAGAGGCGCTGGGGCGGGTG
>DGYFI06203__coassemble_1699_pt1 | contig 13948 bp, 14 predicted proteins | sample DGYFI06203__metabat2_high_PE_041 | metagenome-assembled genome bin DGYFI06203 | reverse complement strand
CGATAAGCTCCGACAAGCTCCGATGAGCTCGCTAGAGCGACTCGCCGAAGTCCTCGCGGAACTTGGCCACCAGCTTCTCCAGCCAGTCGGTCTTCGGGGTGAGTCGACCGTAGAAGAAGCGCAGGATCTCCGGCTCCTCCTCCCACTCGAGGCCGCCGATGAGGGAGCGGTTCTGGTACAGCCAGTCGAGGCGGTCGATGACGTAGTTGACCTGGGAGAGGGTGAACACGCGGCGCGGCATGGCCAGGCGGACGAGTTCCATGTCGGCGAGCGGCTCGACACCCTCGCCATCCCGGGCCTCGGACATGGTGCCGCGTTCCATGCCGCGGACGCCGGAGCAGACGTAGAGGGCGGCGGCGAGGGCGGCGGCCGGGTACTCGTTCTGCGGGATGTGGTCGACGAAGCGCATGGCGTCGACGTGGGCGCCGAGGCCGCCGGCGGGGGTGATCACCGGAATGTTGCGCTTGTCCAGCTCGGTGACCATGTACTCGATGAACTGCGGACCCTGATTGATCATGTCCTCGTCCATGGTCTCCTCGAGACCGACGGTGATGGCCTCCATCTCGCGGACGGACATGCCGCCGTAGGTGAGAAAGCCCTCGAACATGGGCACGTAGCCGCGCATCTGCTTGTACAGGTCCTCGTCGCGGATGCAGATGCCGCCGCCGCGGCCGAAGCCGAGTTTGCGGGCGGAGAAGTACAGGACGTCACACAGGTCGGCGATCTCGCGGGTGATCTCGCGGATGGACTTGTTCCGGCAGGTTTCCTCGCGGACCTTGTTGAAGTAGAGGTTGTCGGCCAGGAGGGAGGCGTCGAGCACCAGCGGGATGGAGTGCTCGCGGCACACCTCGGACACCTCGCGCAGGTTCTGCACGGAGAAGGGCTGGCCGCCGATGAGGTTGGTGCCGGCCTCCATGCGCACGTAGGACAGGGCGTCGGCACCGCGCTCGTCGATGAGCCCGCGGAGCGCGCCGACGTCGAGGTTGCCCTTGAACGGGTGGTCCGAGGTGACCTCGAGGCCCTCGGGGATGACCAGCTCGACGACCTCGGCACCGTTGACGGTGATGTGCTGCTTCGTGGTGGTGAAGTGGTAGTTCATCGGCACGAGGGTGTCGGGGCGGATCATCACCTGGCTGATGATGTTCTCCGCGGCGCGGCCCTGGTGGGCGGGGAGGAAGTACTCCATGCCGAAGATCTCGACGAGCTTGTCGTGAAGGCGGGTGTAGGTGGCGGAGCCGGCGTAGGCGTCATCGGCCATGAGCATGGCGGCCTGCTGGTCCTGGGACATGGCGTTGACACCGGAGTCGGTGAGCATGTCGAGGAAGACGTCCTTGTTCTCCAGGAGGAAGGTGTTGTAGCCGGCCTGGGCCATGGCCTCCTGGCGCTCCTCGATCGGCAGAAGCGTGAGCTTCTGGATGATGCGGACCTTGTGCATCTCGAGCGGCAGCTGCTGGCCGCGGAAGAACGTCACCTTCGACACGGTGAGACTCCTTCAAGGATGAGGGTGAATGAAATTCTGCTGGACCGCCTGTCATTGTTTCACGCAGCGGCCAGGCAGGGGTGATGGGCCGCCACTTGCCGACACCTCCTCCCCGGCGTTCAATGGGCCTCGTGTTGGATTTCCTCGCCGCCCAGCCCCTCATCGCGCTCATCGCGATCCTCACCGTCGGTCTCGTCCTCGGCAAGATCCGCATTCTCGGTATCTCGCTCGGCGCCGCCGCGGTGCTCCTGGTGGCGCTCGGATTGTCAACCGCGAACCCGGACATCCAGATCCCGCCGCTGCTCTACCAGCTCGGACTGGCGATGTTCGTCTACGCCATCGGCCTCACCGCGGGCGCGCAGTTCTTCGCGGAGTTCCGCTCCCGCGGCTGGCGGCTCACCGTGTTCATGCTGCTCCTGCTGGCGACCCTGGTGGGTGTGTCCTACGGCGTGGTGCGGATGCTCGGCCTCGGCGAGCTCATCGGCGCCGGCATGTTCGCCGGCGCGCTCACCTCCACCCCCGGCATGGCGGCGATCGTGGACATGGTCGAGGGGGGTTCGCTTATCGACGCCACCCGCGCCGGCGAGCCCGTCATCGGTTACTCCCTGGCCTATCCCGGCGCCGTCGTCGGCTCCATCCTCGTCGCCGCGATCGGCGCGAAGCTCCTGCGGGTCGACCACGAGGCCGACGCCCGCCGGGAGGGCCTCATCATCGCGCCGCTGCAGTGGGACGGCGTGCGCATCGGGCCCGGCGTCGAGGGCACCGTCGCACAGTTGCCGGCCTTGGCGGGGGTGGAGATCATCGCCACCCGCATCGTCCGCAGCCCCACCGACCACAGCCTCGCCGCGCCCACGGACCGCCTCCACGAGGGGATGGTGCTGCTCATCAACGGCACCCGCGAGGACATCGTCACCGCCCAGCGCACCCTCGGCCAGCCCGCGCAGGTGACCATCGAGGGCACCGACCTGGTGTACAAGCGCGTCACCGTCTCCAACCCGCGGGTGGTGGGCCGCCGGATCGAGGACCTGGACACCGTCTCCGCCGGCTTCCAGATCGCGCGCATCCGCCGCGGCGACGCCGAGGAGGTGCCGCACGCCGACGACGTGCTCAACTACTCCGACCGCGTCCGCGTCGTCGCCCCGCCCAACCGCATGGGCGAGGTCCGCGCCTTCCTCGGCGACTCTGAACGTTCCCTCGCCGCCCCCGACCTCCTGCCCTTCGCCCTCGGCCTGCTCGCCGGTCTGCTGCTCGGCTCGATCCCCATCCCGCTGCCCGGCGGTTCGGTGCTCTCCCTCGGTTTCGGTGGCGGTCCCATCGTCGCGGGCCTCATCCTCGGTGCGCTGCACCGGACGGGTCCGGTGACGTGGACGATGCCGTACCACGCCGTCAACACGCTCAACACGCTGGGACTCTCGCTCTTCCTGGCCGGCGTGGGCACCACCGCGGGTGCCGGGTTCAAGGACGCGCTCACCGACCCCTCCTCGCTCACCGTCATGGCGGCCGGTCTGTTCATCACGGTGGCCTCCGCCCTCATCTGTGCCGTCGTGGGCATGCTGGTGCTGCGCCTGACCTGGGACGAGGCGATGGGCGTGGCCGCCGGTGCGACCACCAACCCGGCGATCATCTCCTACCTCAACGGCCAGACCGGCACGGAGCTGGCCACCCGCGGGTACGCCACGGTGTACCCCACGGCGATGATCGGCAAGATCGTCGCCAGCCAGATTCTCCTGCTCCTGTTGCTGTAGGTCCAGCGGACAGGCAGGTGGAGGGAGTACGGTAACGGGGTCTGTCCCCGTTCTACCTAGGAGTCACCCCGTGCGTCTGTCCACCACCGGCCGCTACCTCATCGCCATCCTCGTCGTCGCCTGGATCGGTGTCCTGGCCCTGCTCATCGGTATGCGCACCGGCACGGGCGCCGAGACCCGCTTCGCCACCGCCGGCGCCCTCGAGCGTGGAGTCGCCGCTGCCGCGGACAACAACCAGTCCATCGTCGGCCTCGTGCCGCAGGACCTCTACGGCGAGGAGTGGGTCGCCGCCGCCATCATCTGCTCGTTCGAGAGCGAGCAGGGCATCTCCCAGAACTACGACGTCGACGCCTCCGAGCTGGAGCTCGGTGCCGCCGGCGTCCCGGAGGACACCAACTACCTGCTGCTGCGTTCCGCGGACGGTGGCCACGCCTTCGACCGCATCGACCGCGCCGACATCGACCTGTGCACCGTCCCGCTGGGCCAGTACATCGACGCCCGCGCCATGCTGCCCCTGGGCCAGACCGAGCAGGGTGGTTGGGCGCTGCTCAACTAGCACTAGGCTGGTGTCGTGCTTGTACTGGCGATCGACACCTCCACCCCCGACCTGGTCACCGGCCTGGTCGACACCACCACCGGGAACACCCACGACCGGGTGATACCCGGCACGCGCGCCCACAACGAGCAGCTCACGCCCACCGTGCGTGCCCTGCTCGCCGATGCCGGCGTCACCTTCCCCGACCTTGACGCCGTCGTCGTCGGCTGTGGCCCCGGCCCCTTCACCGGGCTGCGCGTCGGCATGGCCTCCGGGGCCGCCTTCGGTGACGCCCTGGGCATCCCCGTCCACGGGGTGTGCTCCCACGACGCCATCGCCCGCCGCCTGCCGGCCGGGCGGGCCCTCGTGGCCACCGACGCCCGCCGCCGCGAGATCTACTGGGCCACCTACGACGACGGGGTGCGCACGACCGGACCGGGCGTCGACAAGCCCGCGGAACTGGCGGTGCCGCACGACGTCGACGTCATCTCCGTGCCGGGGCACCTCGCCGCGCAGCTGCCGGAGGCGCTGCAGGACCTGCCGCGCCACGACCTCGCCCCCGACGCCGCGTCGCTGGTGGCCGTCGCGGATCTCGCCGCCACCCCGGAGCCCCTCGTGCCGCTCTACCTGCGCCGCCCCGACGCCGTGCCGCCCAAGGCCGTGCCGAAGTCCCCGGCCATCCCGGAGGTGAAACTGTAATGGAGATCCGCCGCCTCACCTTCGAGCACGCCGCCCGCTGCGCCGAGCTGGAGGAACTGCTCTTCCCCGGTGACAACCCGTGGCCCCGCGACATCTTCGTCGTGGAGTTCGCACAGCCCACCAACCTCTACCTCGGTGTCTTCGACGGCGATGACCTGCTCGCCTACGGCGGCATCTCCCAGCTCGGGCCCCGGCACGACCCGGAGTTCGAGATCCACACCATCGGCGTCGACCCCGAGCACCGTCGCCGCGGGCTCGGGCGCCTGCTCATGGACCAGTTCATGCAGCTGGCCGACGGGCTCGACGGGGAGGTCTTCCTCGAGGTCCGCACCGACAACGAGGCCGCCATCGCCATGTACGAGGCCTTCGACTTCCACATCATCGGGGAACGCAGGCGCTACTACCAGCCCTCCGGGGCGGACGCGTTCACGATGAAGCGGGCGTCGGGAAGCGAACGACGCGGGGTGTAGCCTTGGGGACCATGATTGTCCTGGGTGTGGAGACCAGCTGTGATGAGACCGGCGTCGGCATCGTGGAGCTTGCCGACGACGGCACCGTGACCATCCTCGCCGACACCGTCGCGTCGTCGATGGCGGAACACGCGCGCTTCGGCGGCGTGGTGCCTGAGATCGCCTCCCGGGCCCACCTCGAGCAGATGGGCCCGGTGATGCGGGCGGCGCTGGCGGAGGCGGGCGTCGAGAAGCCGGACGCCGTGGCCGCGACCGTCGGCCCCGGCCTGGCCGGTGCCCTGCTCGTCGGGGCCTCCGCAGCCAAGGCTTACGCCGCCGCCTGGGACGTCCCCTTCTACGGCGTCAACCACCTCGGCGGGCACGTGGCCGTGGCCAACCTCGAGGGCGAGCCGCTGCCGCACTCCGTCGCACTGCTGGTCTCCGGCGGTCACACCCAATTACTCGAGGTCGACGCCGTTGGGCGGCCGATGCGCGAGCTAGGCTCCACGCTCGACGACGCCGCCGGTGAGGCCTACGACAAGGTCGCCCGCCTCCTCGGACTGGGGTATCCGGGCGGACCCGTCATCGACCGCCTGGCGCAGCGCGGCGACCGCGACGCCATCCCCTTCCCGCGCGGACTGATGAAGAAGTCCGACTCCCGCCACGACTTCTCCTTCTCCGGGCTCAAGACCGCCGTCGCCCGCTACGTCGAGGCCGCCGAGCGGGAGGGCCGGGTCATTTCCGTCGAGGATGTGTGCGCTTCCTTCCAGGAGGCCGTCTGTGACGTCCTCACCTTCAAGGCCGTGCGCGCCTGTCAGGACGTGGGGGTGCAGGTCCTGCTGCTCGGCGGGGGAGTGGCCGCCAACTCGCGTCTGCGGGAGCTGGCGGGTCAGCGCTGTGCGGCCGCCGGTGTCGAACTGCGGGTGCCGCGGTTCTCGCTGTGCACCGACAACGGGGTCATGATCGCCGCGCTTGCGGCCCAGCTCATCCACGAGGGGTCGGACGCCAGTGAGCTGAGCGTGGGCACCGACCCGTCGCTCGAGGTGGAGATCCCGCTCGTCGCCTCCTGAGGCATATCCCGGCAGGCATAGCTCGGCAGGTATATCCCGAGTGGCCGGCCCGTCGGGCGACCCGGCCACTCGAGGTATCCATGGGGTGATATGCCTACCGGGATATGCCTCCGGCTGACCCGGTTCCGCTCGCGCTGCGGGCCGGGGCCTGCGGGGTTACGGTGAACGCGACCTGTCTGCAGATTCCCCGAGAAGAGGACACACCCATGATCACCGGATTCCTGGTTCGCCCGGACCTCACCCACAAGACCGTCAAGTTCGAACTGGACTCCGCGGCCCAGTTCCTCGGCGGCCTCAGCCAGGACCGTGTCGCCGTGGCGTTCCAGGAGGACGGCACCGACTACGCGGCCCTGTTCAACCCGGAGGCCAAGGGCTACGGCGCGGAGCCGAACCCGGTCGCCTCCCTCGGTCGCAACGCCGCCGCCACCGGTGACGCCTCCTTCTTCTCCGACCCGACCGCCGCCATCTGCGGCACGGTCATCTTCGTCGGCGCCGAGGGCGAGGACATCGGCCTCGACGACATCCGCCGCGTCAAGGACGGTATCCGCGCCGTGCGCAACTACCAGCAGGACCAGCCGGAGGAGTTCGCGCTGTGGCGCGCGGCGGTCCTCAACATGGGTGAGTTCAAGGTCGACTAGCGTCTGGCAGCCGTGAATGTTGAGTGCTGGCACTCGCAAAGGTAGAGTGCCAGTCAGGTTGTTTCACCCACAGTTGTTCACCCGCGACGACGGCTGTGCTGGCACCACAACCGGCACATAGAAGATCAACTCACTTTTCACGGAGGAATATCGTGGCAAACGTCAACATCAAGCCGCTCGAGGACAAGGTCCTGGTTCAGATCGTCGAGGCCGAGACCACCACCGCTTCCGGCCTGGTCATCCCGGACTCCGCCAAGGAGAAGCCGCAGGAGGCCACCGTCATCGCCGTGGGCCCGGGCCGCACCGATGAGAAGGGCGAGCGCGTCGCGGTCGACGTCAAGGAGGGTGACACCGTCATCTTCTCCCGCTACGGCGGCACCGAGCTGAAGTACAACGGCCAGGAGTACCTGCTGCTGTCCGCTCGTGACCTGCTCGCCATCGTCGAGAAGTAAAGCGGGGTAGTACAGCCACATGGCTAAGCTCATCGCATTCGACCAGGAGGCCCGCGAGGGCATCCAGCGCGGCGTGAACACCCTCGCCGACGCCGTCAAGGTCACCCTCGGCCCGCGGGGCCGCAACGTCGTGCTCGACAAGGCCTTCGGTGGCCCGCTGGTCACCAACGACGGTGTCACCATCGCGCGTGACATCGACGTCGAGGACCCCTTCGAGGATCTCGGCGCCCAGCTGGTCAAGTCGGTCGCCATCCAGACCAACGACGCCGCCGGTGACGGCACCACCACCGCGACCCTGCTCGCCCAGGCGCTCATCGCCGAGGGCCTGCGCAACGTCGCCGCCGGTGCCAACCCGGTCGAGCTCAACAAGGGCATCGCCGCCGCCGCCGACAAGACCGTCGAGCTGCTCAAGGCACGCGCCACCGAGGTGTCCTCCTCCGCGGAGATCGCCAACGTCGCCACCGTCTCGTCCCGCGACGAGGTCGTCGGCGAGATGGTCGCCGGCGCCATGGACAAGGTGGGCAAGGACGGTGTCCTCACCGTCGAGGAGTCCCAGTCCATCGAGTCCACCCTGGACGTCACCGAGGGCATCTCCTTCGACAAGGGCTTCCTCTCGCCCTACTTCATCACCGATGTGGACACGCAGCAGGCCGTGCTCGACGACGCCCTGGTGCTCCTCGTCCGCAACAAGATCTCCTCCCTGCCGGACTTCCTGCCGGTCCTGGAGATGGTGGTCGAGTCCGGCCGGCCGGTGCTCATCATCGCCGAGGACATCGAGGGCGAGCCGCTGCAGACCCTCGTGGTCAACTCCATCCGCAAGACCCTGCGCGTCGTCGCCGTCAAGGCCCCGTACTTCGGCGAGCGTCGCAAGGCCTTCATGGATGACCTGGCCGTGGTCACCGCCGCGACCGTCATCGACCCGGAGGTCGGCGTCAACCTCAACGAGGCCACCCCGACCGTCTTCGGTTCCGCCCGCCGCATCACCGTGACCAAGGACGACACCGTCATCGTCGACGGTGCCGGCACCCCGGAGGAGGTGGAGACCCGCCGCGAGCAGATCCGCCGCGAGATCGCCACCACCGACTCCTCCTGGGACCGCGAGAAGGCGGAGGAGCGACTGGCCAAGCTGTCCGGTGGCGTCGCCGTCATCCGCGTCGGTGCCCCCACCGAGACCGAGGTCAACGAGCGCAAGCTGCGCGTCGAGGACGCCATCAACGCGGCCCGCGCGGCCGTGCAGGAGGGCGTCATCGCCGGCGGCGGTTCCGCACTCGTGCAGATCGCCGAGGAGCTCAAGGCCTGGGCCGAGGAGTTCGAGGGCGAGCAGAAGACCGGCATCCTGTCGGTGGCCCGCGCCCTGGCAAAGCCGTGCTTCTGGATCGCCGAGAACGCCGGCCTCGACGGCGCCGTCGTCGTCGCGCACACCGCCGAGCGCCCGAACGGTGAGGGCTTCAACGCCGCCACCCTCGAGTACGGCAACCTCATCGAGCAGGGCATCATCGACCCGGTCAAGGTGACCCACTCCGCAGTGGTCAACGCCGCGTCCGTGGCCCGTATGGTGCTCACCACCGAGGCATCCGTCGTCAACAAGCGTGAGGAGGTGGCCGGTGCCGCCGGCCACGGACACCATCACTAGCTGACACGCAGCGAAGCCCGGTCGGAGTTCTGCTCCGGCCGGGCTTTGTCGTGTTCTCGGGTTCCTGTGTCGGGGTCAGCCGCGGGTGGCGACGGCCACGCGCACCTTCTGGCGCTCGCTGCGGTTGCGCAGCACGGCCATGCGCTCGGACTCGGAGAGCCCTCCCCAGATGCCGTAGGGCTCGGCGACCTTGAGGGCGTGCTCGCGGCAGGCGGCGATGACGGGGCAGGTGTGGCAGATGGCCTTGGCGCGGTTCTCACGCTGGGCGCGGGCGCGACCACGCTCGCCGTCCGGGTGGTAGAACACGTCCGACTCCTCTCCGCGGCAGGCGCCGTGGAGCTGCCAGTCCCAGAAATCGGCGTTCGGTCCGGGCAGCAGGTGGGGCTGTGACATTGTTCTGTTCTCCTCAGGTCAAGAAGGTCAAGAATGATGCGGGGTGGACGGGTGTCGTCCGACGCACCTGTGGAGTGTGGTCCGCGGTGGTGAACAAATGGTGTCCGGATCGTGGCCCTGTGGTTGCCCGGGCCTGTATGTGCGTTGGTGTAGCGCTGTGAGCTGCATAAATGCTCAAGGTGAACCCTTAATGAACTTTTGGTGCAGTAGTCATAGGTCACATTAGGCGGCAATTGAAACTCAGTTTCTTCCCGAAAGGGGGTATTCTGATTCCGCCCGCGGAAACCAGATCGGACGCGGGTGATCCGGAGGAGAGCGACGTGAGTGAAACCGAGGCAGAGCTGGCAGACCTGGTGCCGCTGGCCGTCGACGGTGACCGCCGGGCCCTCCAACGCATCATGGCGATCGTCCACCCGATGGTGCTGCGCTACGCGCGCGCCCGCGTCGGTGGGGGGCGGACGCCGACCCCGGAGGACATCGCACAGGAGATCTGCCTGGCGGTGGCGACGTCGATAGGCAACTACGTCGACAAGGGACGTCCCTTCATGGCGTTCGTCTACGGCATCGCCTTCAACAAGGTGGCGGATGCGCACCGCGCGATGGCGCGCGATCATTCGCTGCCGACCGACGAGGTTCCCGATACGCTCACCGAACGGGATACCCCCGAGGACTACGCCCTCACCGCGGACGGAAGTAACAGAGTGAGGGCTCTGCTCGATTCATTAAGTGAGAAGGCGCGCGACATCGTGATTCTGCGCGTTTTCGTCGGACTGTCGGCGGAAGAGACCGCCGCGGTTGTGGGAAGCACCCCGGGTGCCGTGCGCGTTGCACAGCACCGGGCGCTGGCCACGCTGCGCAAGACCCTGGGCACTCAGGATGACGCCCAGGTCACCAATAGTGAAGGAGCACGGTGATGAAGCGTAGGCACCGCGATGCCAACGAAGGTGACATCACGACCGAGCTGGGACCGCTGGTCGATGATGACGCCTTTCTCACCGCGCTCTCCGAGGGTGTGGACCCCTCCGGTGGGGAGGATGAACTCGCCGCCCTCTTCCTCGAACTGCGCGATGACGTGGAGCGGCAGATGCCCCCGGCACCCCTCATCGAGGGTGCCGACGAAGAGCCCGCGGTCATCTCCCTCGCTTCTCGACGGAACAGGCGCGCCGCCCGTTCCGGCCGCCCCTTCGTCTCCGGCCTGCTCGGTGCCGCCGCCGCAACGCTGGTGATCGCCGGCTCCGGTTCCCTGCTCTACAACGCCACCCCCGATTCCCCGCTGTGGGGCCTGTCGAGCTCCCTGTTCAGCGACCGTGCGGCCGTCGTCGAACTCGCCGGCACGCTGGAGAAGATCGACTCCCGCGCCGCCGAGGGCGACATGGACGGCACCCGGGAGCTGCTCGAGGAGGCCCGCCGCGTCGTGGCCAACCTCAAGGACTCCCAGAACGACACCCAGCAGACTCCGCGCGCCCCGGGCACCACCGCCACCACGACGGTCACCCGCCCCGGCACCCCGACGACCCATCAGCCGTCGGCGGAGGCGGTCACCGAGACCGTGACCGAGACCTCCCACCACGTGGAGACCCAGACCGAGACGGCCACCGCCACGGTCACCGTCACCGAGGGCCCGCCGCCGGTGCGCCCCAACCCGCTGCCCACCCCGACGGAGCCGGTGCCGCTGCCCATCGACCCCGATCCGTTCGACCCCTATCCGGTCGACCCGATCCCGACCCTGGATCCGCCGCAGATCCAGGAGTAGCGGGCGTCGGTAAGCGTAGAAAGGGCCACCGGGGGTAACCCCCGGTGGCCCTTTCCTGTGAGCCGGGAAATCGCTGAGATGGGCGGAAATTCGACACTGCGGACGTTCTCGGAAATCGATTTCATTTAGCTGTGAAGTCTTCCATAGTGTTACGGGGGTCAGTGCTGTCTCATTGAAGGAATACATACGTTGAATAAGCGTTTGCCGGGATCATCGCCGGCACCGTTCTCACCGCCTCCGCCGTCCTCGTGCCGGGAGCGGCAGCCCAGCCCCACACCCACGACGGGCGGGCAGGCGACTACACCTCCGTGACCGTGCGCGACGGGTTGGCCGACATGCACGGCCAGTACGTGTTCGTGCCGCACGGTACCTCGCTCGCCTCCGGCGGTGCCTGCTACGACGACTCCGCACTGCTTATCGACAAGCTCACCCCGGTGGCCGGCTGGTCCGGTTACTACACGGTCGACGCCTCCTGCCTCACCAGTGCACAGCCCGGTGATGATGCCGATGAGCAGCAGGGTGTCCCGCGCCCCGGCGACCAGAATCAGACCCCCGGCGATCAGGGGCAGGTCCCGGGTTGTCAGACCCCGGTCCAGCAGGAGCAGGAGCAGGGTCAGGTGCCGGTCGAGGACTGCCAGATCCCCGTCGTCCCCGAGCCGGGCGGCTGCATCAACCTGCCCGGCGACTGCCATGACGATGTCACCGAGGATGACACCGAGGAGGAGAAGGAGGAGGGTTCCTCCGTCGTCGGCGGAGCCTTCCTGGGGCTGTCCGCGCTCGCGGGTCTGGCGTTCCTGAGCTCGCAGGGCGGTGGTTCCTCGGTGTCGTCGGACGCTGATGCCCCGGCACCGAGCACCGCCCCGGCTACCCCGGCTGCCCCGACCACCGCTCCGGCCACGGGGCCCGTCGGTGGCCCGGACGCCAAGGCCGAGGCACAGGCCAGCCGCGCCGCGCAGCCCTCCCCGGCACCGAGCACCGCCCCGGCGGCCCCGGTGGCTCCGGAGCCCGTCGCGGAGCAGAAGGCCCTGGCCAACACCGGCGTCGAGGGGACTCTCGGAGCGCTCGCCATCGGTCTGGTGGCCGTGGCCGCGGGTGTTCTGCTGATCCTGCGTCGTCGCTCTTTCTAGGGCAGACTGCGGCCGAGGGGAGCCCTCATTCCTCGGCTCGGGTCGTGCACTTATACCCTCACCGTCTGCCGCGAAACGGCCTTGGTGATAAGTCCTCAGTCAGGGTGATAGTGCAGCTGGCCGGGAACCTCTCGCCCGTGGAGGCGGCAGAGGCACGGTACGAGCACGGTGTGACGCCTCCCCGCCCGCGAATTCCTCGCGGTAAGGGACTCACCCCAGGCCGATAAACGCACAGAAGGACCGCCGGGACATCTCCCGGCGGTCCTTTCCTGTTTCCTCCTAGCGCGCGTTGAGTCCGTCGAGGAATCCGACGGCGTACTCCCACGGCACGTAAGCGTTGACGTCGGGCTCCATGGAGGGCTCGTGGACGGGGGCCAGCTCGTTGCGGAGGCTGGCGGCCATGTTCGCGGCCATGATGTCCCAGTCGTAGTAGTGCAGGTCATCGCAATCCTCGCAGAGGAAGAAGATGCCGAGGATGCCGTGCGGCGTGAGCTCCTCGCGGAAACGGGCCACGAGGGCCAGGTCCTGGGTGATGTGCAGTCGCTCCTCGTCGGACAGCGGCGGAGCGGGCTCGTCGGGGTCCAGGAAGGACGCCGGGTCGTTCGGGTCGTTCGCGAACGGGTCGAGCGGCATCTGCGAGTCGTAGTTCACACCCGCCACACTATTGGCGACCAGCTCAATGGGCAATTCCCTGCCGCTACCAGTCCGGGATGAAAAGGCACTAAGGTGAAGTCATTGCGGAAGCCACACAGTGCGAAGGAGCCCCATTTCCATGACCGATCAGCGTGTGTCCACCGGCGGAGACAACCCGAACAAGATCGCCCTGCTGGGCCTGACCTTCGATGATGTCCTCCTGCTGCCGGCGGAGTCCAACATCATCCCCAGCGAGGTGGACACCTCCACCCAGTTCACCCGCAACATCCGTCTGGGCGTCCCGGTCATCTCCGCCGCCATGGACACCGTCACCGAGGCACGGATGGCCGTTGCCATGGCCCGTCAGGGTGGCCTCGGTGTGCTGCACCGTAACCTCTCCGCGGAGGAGCAGGCGGAGCAGGTGGAGATCGTCAAGCGTTCCGAGTCCGGCATGGTCACCGACCCGGTCACCGCCAGCCCGGACATGACCATCGGGGAGGTGGACGCCCTGTGCGCCCGCTTCCGTATCTCCGGCCTGCCGGTCGTCGACGAGGACGGCACTCTCGTCGGTATCTGCACCAACCGCGACATGCGCTTCGAGCCGGACATCAACCGCCGTGTCGCCGAGGTCATGACCCCGATGCCGCTGGTCGTCGCCCCGGAGGGTGTCACCAAGGAGCAGGCGCTCGAGCTGCTGTCCGCCAACAAGGTGGAGAAGCTCCCGATCGTCGATAAGCAGGGCAAGCTGGCCGGCCTCATCACCGTCAAGGATTTCGTGAAGACGGAGCAGCACCCCAACGCCTCCAAGGACTCGCAGGGTCGCCTGCTCGTCGCCGCCGGTATCGGCACCGGCGACGAGTCCTGGGACCGCGCCGGCAAGCTTGTCGACGCCGGCGTCGACGTCCTCGTCGTCGACTCCGCCCACGCCCACAACAACCGTGTGCTCGAGATGGTCTCCCGCGTGAAGAAGGACTTCGGTGACCGCGTCGACGTCGTCGGGGGCAACCTGGCCACCCGCTCCGCCGCGCAGGCCATGATCGACGCCGGCGCCGACGCCATCAAGGTCGGCATCGGCCCGGGCTCCATCTGCACCACCCGCGTCGTCGCCGGCGTCGGCGCCCCGCAGATCACCGCCATCATGGAGGCCGCCGTCCCGGCCCACGCCGCGGGTGTCCCGATCATCGCCGACGGTGGCATGCAGTACTCCGGCGACATCGCCAAGGCCCTGGCCGCTGGCGCGTCCTCCGTCATGCTCGGCTCCATGCTGGCCGGCACCACCGAGTCCCCGGGCGACGTCGTCGTCGTGGGTGGCAAGCAGTACAAGCGCTACCGCGGCATGGG
>DGYFI06203__coassemble_1683_pt1 | contig 14107 bp, 12 predicted proteins | sample DGYFI06203__metabat2_high_PE_041 | metagenome-assembled genome bin DGYFI06203 | reverse complement strand
GACGCCGGGCGTCGAGAACTGCGCCGCCCCGAGGCCCTCGATGAAGTAGCCGCGCATGGCCTTGCCGGACCCCTCGAAGCCGCTGAGCACCTTGTAGGCGAGGGCGAAGCCGCCGAGGACGTCCTCGTTGACGACGCTGCCGCGGGTGACCACGCCGTAGCGGTCGAGCCAGGTCTCGCCCTGGATGACGGAGCGGGTGGTGGCGTCGCGGCCGGGCTGGACGCTGAGTGCCCAGCGCCCGCCCATGTCGAGGGGTGGCCCGGAGCGCAGGCGGGAGCGGTTGGGGCGCCGTCGGGCGCGGTGGGCGGTGGTGCCGCCGGTGGTGGCCAGGCGGGCGCGGATGGGGGCGAAGCCGTCGGGGCTGACGAGCCCGGCGTCGACGAGCCCCCACAGGGCCTCCCGCAGTTCCGCCGCGGTGACCATCTCCGACAGTTCCCGCTGCAGGTCGGCGAAGAGGAAACCGCCGCCCCGGCGGAGGATCCCCATGACCTGTTCCTGGATGAAGGTCAGTCCCGCGGTTTCGACGTCGGGGACGAGGTCCGCGGCGATGTCGGCGGGAAGCAGCATGATCCACGGGTCGCGGGCGGCGGCGGTGCCGGCCCCGACGATGAGGATCTCCCCGTTGGAGGTCAGTTCGTCGAGCATGAGCGGGTCGTAGTCGCGCACCCGCGACGGCAGGACGAGGGACTCCCAGGCACTCGCCGGCAGGCGCACCCCGGCCAGCTGCTCGAGGGCGGCGAAGACACCGTCGGCACCCCGCAGGGGTCCGCCGATCTGGTGCCAGTCGATGAGGAAACGCGCGTAGGTCGACCCGATGACGGGCCGGGTGGCCGCGCGGGCCGCGGCCAGGGAGCGCCGCCGGATGACGCCGAGCACCTCGGCGGCGCAGTACTCCTGTTCGTCGATGCCCTGCCGGAAGTGGCCGTCGACGAGGCGGGCGTCGGCAAGCAGGGGTTGCAGGGCGGAGTGTGCGGCGCTCACGGCCAGCCCGAAGGCGTCCGCCAGGTCGCGCAGGACGAACGGCCCGCGCGTGCGCACCCAGCGGGAGACGAGCTGGTCAAGGGCGTCGACGATGGTCTCCACCTGGGCGGGCACCCCGGGCGGGACGGGGATGCCCAGGCCGTCGCGCAGCAGCGGGGCGTCGAGGGTCTGCGCCAGGTGTTCGACGCCGCCGATGCGCACGACCATGACCCGGTCCCCCAGCGACGCCCAGTCCACCGTCACCTCCGCCAACAGCAGCGGCCCCAGCCGGCGCAGGGCATCGGCCAGCTCCTCCGGGGTGCGGGGCGGGCGGCGCAGCGAGGCGTGGACCTCGGCGATGATCTCCGGGTCGAGCAGCTCCCGCAGTTCGACGGTGCCCAGCAGCTTGGCCAATAGAGCGGGGTCGAGGGCGAGGGCCGCCGCCCGCTTCTCCGCCAGCGGCGAGTCGCCCTCGTACATAAAGGCGCCGGTGTAGTTGAACAGCAGCGAGGACGCGAAGGGGCTGGGCTGGTCGGTGGTCACCTCAGAGATGCGCACGCGGCGGGTCGCCAGGTCGCGGCACACCGTCGTCAGGGCGGGCAGGTCGTAGACGTCCTGCAGGCACTCGCGGACGGTCTCCAGGATGATGGGGAAGCTGGGGTATTTGCGGGCGACGTCGAGAAGCTGGGCCGCCCGCTGCCGCTGCTGCCACAGGGGGGCGCGCTTGCCGGGGTGGCGGCGCGGCAGGAGGAGGGCGCGGGCGGCGCACTCGCGGAAGCGGGAGGCGAACAGTGCCGACCCGCCGACCTGTTCGGTGACCACCTCCCCGATGTCGTCCGCGTCGAAGAGGAACAACGACGCGTCCGGGTCGGCCTCCCCCTCAGGCAGGCGCAGGACGATGCCGTCGTCCCCGGCGACGGCCTGGGCGTCCATGCCGGTGCGCTCGGCGATGCGGGCGCCCACCGCCAGGGCCCACGCCGCGTTGACGCCGCGTCCGAAGGGGGCGTGGAGGACGACGCGCCAGTCCCCCAGTTCGTCCCGGAAGCGCTCGAGGACCAGGGTCTTCTCGTCGGGGACGACGCCGGTGGCCTCCTCCTGTTCCGCCAGGAAGGCCAGCAGGTTGTCGCGCGCGTACCCGGAGAGATCCGTCACCTGGGAGGGGTCGGCGTGGACGCAGCGTCGATAAGCGCCGAGGGCGAGGCCGAGCTCGTAGGGCCGGCCGGCGGCGTCGCCGGTCCAGAACGGCAGGCGGCCGGTGTGCCCGGGCGCGGGGCTGACGAGGACCTGGTCGCGGGTGATGTCCTCGATGCGCCAGCTGGAGGCGCCGAGGGTGAAGACGTCGCCGACGCGGGACTCGTAGACCATCTCCTCGTCGAGTTCGCCGACGCGGCGCGGCGCCCCCTCCCCGCCGAGGAGGAAGACGCCGAACATGCCGCGGTCGGGGATGGTGCCGCCCGAGGTCACCGCCACGCGCTGCGCCCCCGGCCGGGCCGTCAGTCGGCCGCTCACCCGGTCGAACACCACCCGGGGCCGCAGCTCGGCGAAATCGGTCGACGGGTAGACGCCGGAGACCAGGTCGATGACCGCGTCGAAGACGTCGCGGGAGAGGTCGCGGTAGGGCCGGGCGCGGCGCACGGCGGCGTACCACTCCTCGACGTCGAGGTCCTCCACGGCGACCGCCGCGACGGTCTGCTGGGCGAGCACGTCGAGCGGGTTCGCGGGCACGTGCAGCTCCTCGATGAGCCCCTCCCGCATCCGGGCGACCGTCACCGCCGACTGCACCAGGTCGGCCCGGTGTTTGGGGTGGAAACTGCCGTGGCTCACCGCGCCGACGGAGTGCCCGGCGCGGCCCACGCGCTGCAGGCCGGACGCCACCGAGGGCGGCGACTCGACCTGCACCACCAGCTCGACCGCGCCCATGTCGATGCCCAGCTCGAGCGAACTTGTCGCCACGACGGCCCGCAGCGAACCCTCCTTGAGCATCTGCTCGGTCAGGGCGCGTTCGTCCTTCGACACGGACCCGTGGTGGGCGCGCGCGATCACCGGCGGGGCGGTCCCGGCCACGTCCACCGACTTCATCAGCTGCGCCGGGTCCCGCCGCAGGGGCGGTGACAGCGACTCCGGGGCGTGCTCGGCGGCCCAGATCTCGTTGAGGCGGCTGGTGAGGCGTTCGGCGGTGCGCCGCGAGTTGACGAACACCAGCGTCGACCGGTGCGCCATGACCCGGGTGTACACGTCCTGTTCGATGGAGGGCCAGATGGACTTCTGCTGCGGCAGCGCCGACTCCCCCGGCTCCGCCAGGCCGAGCTGGTCGTCGATGGTGGCATCCCCGATCGTCGACCCCGTCTCCGGCACCGGCAGGTCGGACATGTCCTCCACGCCGACGTGCACGTCGAGCTCCCACTCCTTCGACGCGGGCGGGGCGATGATCTCGACCGGCCGGTCGCCGCCGAGGAAGTCGGCCACCGTGGTCAGGGGGCGCACCGTCGCGGACAGGCCGATGCGCTGGAAGCCGCCGGTGATCCGGGCCAGGCGCTCGAGGGTGAGCGCCAGGTGGACGCCGCGCTTGGTGCCGGCGAGGGCGTGGATCTCGTCGACGATGACGGTCTCCACGCCGGCGAGCACCCCCGCCGCCTTCGACGTGAGCATGAGGTACGCCGACTCCGGCGTCGTGATGAGGATGTCCGGCGGTCGCCGCAGCTGCCGCGCGCGTTCGGAGGGCGGGGTGTCCCCGGAGCGCACCCCGACCGTGATGTCGGGCACGTCCAGCCCCAGCCGCTGCGCCACGCGGGCGATACCTTTGAGCGGTGCGCGCAGGTTGTTCTCCACGTCGACGCCGAGGGCCTTGAGCGGGGAGATGTAGAGGACCTTCACTCCCCCGCCGCTTCTCGACGCCCCCGTCTCCACCGGCAGCGCCAGCTGGCCTTCACGTTCCACCAGGTTGTTGAGCGCCCACAGGAACGCCGCGAGAGTCTTGCCGGAGCCGGTCGGTGCGACGACGAGGGCGTGGTCGCCGGCGGAGATCGCCGACCAGGCGGCCTCCTGCACGGGGGTGGGAGCGGCGAAAACCTCCTCGAACCAGGTGGCCACCTGGGGGCGGAACCGTTCGAGGATGCTTCTGGTCATGCCCAACTTTAACCCGCGCGGTAATGTCAAGGGCATGACAGTTCACCTTGACGACGCCCGCCTCACCCACCTCCTCGCACAGGGAACGGGCGAGATTCTCAAGGGCGTCCGCAATGTCGGCGTCCTACGCGGGCGCAACCTCGGTGACGCCGGCGACGACCTGGCCCAGAACTGGATCGCGCGCGTCCTGGAGCAGCACCGCCCGGACGACGGTTTCCTCTCCGAGGAGATGGCCGACAATCCAGAGCGCCTGGACAAGGACCGCGTGTGGATCATCGATCCGCTCGACGGCACCAAGGAGTTCGCCACCGGCCGCCAGGACTGGGCGGTGCACATCGCCCTCGTCGAGAAGGGCACCCCGACCCACGCCGCCGTCGGCCTGCCCGATCTGGGTGTGGTCTTCAGCTCGGCGGAGTCCCGCATGGTCACCGGCCCGCATGCGAAGAAGATCGCCATCTCGCACAACCGTCCCCCGGAGGTGGCCCTGCACATAGCGGAGCAGCTGGGCTACGAGACCGCCGCGATCGGTTCCGCCGGTGCGAAGGCCATGCACGTCCTCCTCGGCGACTACGACGCCTACATCCACGCCGGCGGCCAGTACGAGTGGGATTCCGCCGCGCCCGTGGGCGTCGCCCAGGCTGCCGGCCTGCACTGCTCACGTCTCGACGGCACGCCGCTGACCTACAACAACAAGGACACCTACCTGCCGGACATTCTCATCTGCCGCCCCGATCTGGCCGAGGACATCCTGTCCATGGCCGCCGCCTTCCACGGGGAGCACGGCCGCTACTAAGGTGGTCGGCATGACCGACTCCATCTCCACGCCCTACGAGGACCTGCTCGCCGAGATTCTCGAGCAGGGGGCCCCGAAGGGTGACCGCACGGGCACGGGCACCCTCAGCGTGTTCGGCCGCCAGCTGCGGTACGACCTCGCCGATTCGTTCCCGCTGCTGACGACGAAGAAGGTCCACCTGCACTCCGTCGTCGGTGAGCTGCTGTGGTTCCTGCGGGGTGACTCCAACGTGCGGTGGCTGCAGGAGAACAACATCCGCATCTGGAACGAGTGGGCGGACGCCGACGGTGAGCTCGGCCCCGTCTACGGCGTGCAGTGGCGGTCGTGGCCGACCCCGGACGGGGCGCACATCGACCAGATCGCCGGGGCCCTGCGCACCCTGCAGGAGAATCCGGATTCGCGCCGCAACGTCGTCTCCACGTGGAACGTCTCGGAGCTGGATCAGATGGCCCTGCTCCCCTGCCACCTGCTATTCCAGCTCTACGTCGTCAACGGTCGCCTGTCGATGCAGGTCTACCAGCGTTCCGCCGACATGTTCCTCGGCGTGCCCTTCAACCTCGCCTCCTACGCGCTGCTCACGCACATGTTCGCGCAGCAGGCGGGGCTCGACGTGGGCGAGCTCATCTGGACGGGCGGCGACTGCCACATCTACAACGACCATCTCCCCCAGGTCCGCGAGCAGATCTCCCGTGAGCCGCGCCCCTACCCGCAGCTGCAGCTCCGCCAGGCGGCGGACATCTTCAGCTACACCTTCGACGACATCGAGGTCGTGGGCTACGACCCGCACCCGGTGATCAAGGGCCGGGTCTCGGTGTGATGGCCGTCCTCGGAGCGATCTGGGCGCAGTCCCTCGACGGCATCATCGGCGACGGCGTGGGCATGCCGTGGCACGTCCCGGAGGATCTCGCGCATTTCCGCGAGGTCACCCACGGCCACCCCGTCATCATGGGGCGTCGCACGTGGCTGAGCCTGCCGGAGCGTTTCCGCCCCCTGCCGGGGCGGGAGAACATCATCCTGTCCACCCGCGAGCCCGGCGGGTGGTCGGCGGGCGGTACCGTCGTCGACACGCTCCCGCTTATCGACGCCCCCCAGGCCTGGATCTTGGGCGGTGGCCAGGTCTACTCGGCGACGGTGGCGGACTGTGACGTGCTCGTCGTCACGCTCATCGGCGTGCAGATCGGCGACGCCCTCGGCGAACGCGCCGTCCGCGCCCCCGAGATCCCCGCCGACTTCGGGCTGGTGTCCGACACCGACTGGCTGGTGTCCGATAATGGACGCCTCACCCTGGGCGACGAGCCCAGCGATCTCCCCCTGCGCTACCGTTTCCTGCGCTACGAACGAAAGAAGGCCGCCTGAATGTCCGAGAACCACGTCACCATCTACGCCACCACCTGGTGCCCGTACTGCATCAACCTGAAGAAGCGCCTCGACCGCACCGAGACCCCCTACGAGCTCATCGACGTCGAGCTCGACGCCGAGGCCGCGGCCTGGGTCGAGTCCGTCAACGACGGCAACCGCATCGTGCCCACCGTGAAGTACTCCGACGGCACGCACGCCACCAACCCGGAGGCCTCCGCCGTGCGCCGCAAGCTGGAGGAGCTGACGGCCTAGTCGTCGTCCTCTTCACCGAAGAGCGCCACCATGTCCTCGGGGGACAGGGAGGCGTTGAGGCCGGCCAGCTCGAGGGAGTAGACCTGCTTGAGGTAGTGCTCGAGGACACCGGCCAGCTGCTTGGCGTCGACCTTGTTGAGCAGCAGGAGGCGCTTGGAGGAGCCGCCGGGGACCTGCTTGTCGATGGACAGCACCGGGACGCCATCCTTGGTCACGATCTCGGCGACGATGTCACGGCGCTGGACGTCGATGAAGGTCGGCTGGTTCTGGGCCACGGCGTGGTCCTTTCTCACTGGAATGATGTGTTCCCTCCCAGGATAGTTGGCCCGGGTCCGGTTTCCGACACGTCCCCCTCGTGCGGTACCCTCACCTATGGTGCGGGCAACACTCCGGCACCTCGCCCTAGTAGCTCAGTGGATAGAGCACGGCTCTCCTAAAGCCGGTGTCGGAGGTTCGATTCCTCTCTGGGGCACCACTGGCGATCGCCGGTACGTAAGTCGATTTTCGGCCCCTGAAATCGAGGGAACGTACCGGCGATCGCCTTTGTCAGGTAGATCATCGTGCAGCAGTGAGCTTTTGCAGGTCGTTTCCGGGCCCTCCTGCACGATGATCTACCTCTCAGGACTGACACCACCCCCGCCCTGTTGCTATTGTGACGGTTGTTAACAATGTGACAATTCCGGGAGTCTCCATGTCCACCATGAACCGCCGCGGTTTCCTCCGCGCCTCGACCCTCACCCTCGCCGTCGGCACGCTCGGTACCGCCGCCGTCGCCGCCCCGCAGGCCACCGCCCAGGGCCGCATCCTGGGCACCGTCATCGACTACGCGGCCGGAGTGCCCTCCGCCGCCTCCATCAAGGCAGCGGGCCACCTGGGCGCCGTCCGCTACGTCTCCCAGCGCCGCCCGGGCACCGAGAACTGGATGCTGGGCAAGCCCGTCACCCTCACCGAGACCCGCTCGCTCGCCGCAGAGGGTCTGCAGACCGCCTCCGTGTACCAGTTCGGCCGCGCGGAGACCGCCGACTGGCTGCAGGGGGCCGCCGGCGCCGCCGTCCACGCCCCACAGGCCATCGCGCTGCACGTCGCAGCGGGCGGCCCGACCGATCGTCCGATCTACGTCGCCATCGACGACAACCCGACCCGCACCCAGTACGTCAACCACATCCGCCCCTACCTGCAGGCCTTTCAGGCCGCGCTGACCCTCGCCGGTTACCGCACGGGTGTGTACGGCAACTACAACGTCATCGACTGGGCGATCGCGGACGGCATCGGCACCTACTTCTGGATGCACGACTGGGGTTCCGGCGGGAAGATCCACCCGCGCACCACAATCCACCAGCTGCCCCAGAACAAGCAGAAGGTCATCGACGGCGTCACCGTGGACATCAACAACGTCTACGCCACCGACTGGGGTCAGTGGACCCCGGGCCAGTCGGGCACGGTCACCTCGCCCGCTCCCCCGGCACAGCAGCCGGCACTGGACGTCAACCAGATCCTCGAGCTGCTCCGCCGGGCCTCGAGCCTCTAGTCCTCCAGCGCCTCCTCGATCTCGTCCTTGAGCTGGAACTCGACGAGATCGGTGAGGTCGTCGGCCGTGCCCGTCACGGCCGCGGCGACGACGAAATTCTCGCCGAAAGACACCGACGAGTGCAGGTCGCGCTTGTCGGACCATCCCCACTTGGTGCCGATCACCCCGGGCAGCACCGAGGTCCCGAAATCCTGGCCGTAGCCGTCGGCGGCGATGGGGGTCGCCTCCGCCATGGCCACCAGGATCGGGTGCGTGGGGTCCTCCTCGAGCAGCTGGGCGATGAAGTTCACCGCGTCCCACGTGGACGTCACGGAGAAGCCCCAGCGGTCCGCAGCGCGCGTCGACAGCAGGCCGTACTCCTCGGCGACCTCGTCGATGGAGTCGGGGTAGGCGCGGTAGAGCTGCCCGGCCACCTTGTCGGACGAGGAGCTGATCATGGTGATGGCGTCGTACTGCTCGGCGAGGGTGCCGTGCTCGATGACGTACGCCGCGATGTAGAGCTTGATGAGGCTCAGGGCCGGCCGCGCGAAACGCTCCGTCGCCGTGCCCGTCCGGTAGCCGTCGGAGATGCGGTAGAAGCTCACCTGTGAGCCGGTGGAGTTCTCCACGAAGGAGTCCAGATCCGGGCCGGCGACGGTCACCGGTTTCACCTCCTGCTTCTCGACGACCTCGGGGGTGACGGCGGCCGTCTCGGGCGCGGCGTCGATAAGCGGGGTGTCGCGGGGCAGACCGAGGACCGCGACCAACGGGATGGCGACGAGCACCGTGGTGACCACGGCGATCACCACCCGGGAGAAGGTAGTTGACACGTCTGAACATGATAGCGCCGCCACCACGTTTCCACGTGGTGACGGCGCTGGGGATCGAGCGGGAGGTCAGGCGACTAGTGGTCGACCGGAGCCTCGACGCCGACGCCGGTGAGGGAGCGGACCTCCATCTCAGCGGCCAGGTGGTCCAGGTTGTCCGGCTTGGTGGCCAGGGTGCCGATGATGCCGGCGATGAAGGCCAGCGGGATGGCGACCAGGCCCGGGCTGGTGAGCGGGAAGATCGACCAGTCTGCGTTCGGGACCATGGCGGACGGGACGCCGGAGACGGCCGGGGAGAAGAAGATCAGCACCAGGGAGGCGATGACACCGGTGTACATGGAGGCCACGGCACCGCCGGTGTTGAAGCGCTTCCAGTACAGGGAGAACAGGATCGTCGGGACGTTCGCGGAGGCGGCCACGGCGAAGGCCAGGGACACCAGGAAGGCGACGTTCTGGGACATGGCCAGGATGCCCAGGATGATGGAGACGATACCCAGGACGATCACGGTGATGCGGGAGACCCGGACGGTCTCCTCCTCGGTGGCCTTACCGTCACGGAGAACGTTGTTGTAGACGTCGTGGGCGACGGAGGCGGAGGCGGTGATGGCCAGACCGGCGACGACGGCGAGAACCGTGGCGAACGCAACCGCGGAGATCAGGGCCATGAAGATCGAGCCGCCGAGATCCAGGGCCAGCAGCGGGGCTGCGGCGTTGGCGCCACCCGGGGCGTTGAGGATGCGGTCGGGACCGACGAGGGCCGCGGCACCGTAACCGAGAACCATGGCCATGAGGTAGAAGGAACCGATGAGCACGATGGCCCAGGTGACGGACTTACGGGCTTCCTTGGCAGTCGGAACCGTGTAGAAACGCATGAGGACGTGCGGCAGACCGGCGGTACCCAGAACCAGGGACAGACCCAGGGAGATGAAGTCGAGCTGGGTGGTGAAGCTCGCGCCGTACTTGAGGCCCGGCTTCATGATGTCCTCGGCGGCGTAACCGGCCTCGGCCATGGTGCTCGAGTTGGCGTGGGACGCCATGGCCTCGTTGAACAGGGTGGAGAAGCCGCCCTTGACCGCGATGAAGGTCCAGATCGTCATGATGGCGACGCCACCGATGAGGAGGACGGCCTTGATCATCTGGACGTAGGTGGTGCCCTTCATGCCGCCGACGAGGACGTAGGCGGTCATGATGACACCGACGACGGCGACGACAATGGCCTGCTCGGTGGTGCCGTGCAGATCCAGGAGGACGGAGACCAGGGAGCCGGCGCCGGCCATCTGGGCGATGAGGTAGAACAGGGAGACCGCGAGGGTCGAGATCGCGGCGGCCACACGGACCGGCTTCTGACGCAGACGGAAGGAGAGCACGTCGGCCATGGTGAAGCGGCCGACGTTACGCAGCGGCTCAGCGACGAGCAGGAGGGCGACCAGCCAGGCGACGAAGAAGCCGATGGAGTAGAGGAAGCCGTCGTATCCGTTGAGGGCGATGGAACCGACGATTCCGAGGAAGGAGGCCGCCGAGAGGTAGTCACCTGCGATGGCGAGGCCGTTCTGGGTGCCGGTGAAGGATGCGCCACCGGTGTAGAAGTCGGAGGCTTCCTTGGTGGTCTTGCCGGCACGCATGACCACGGTCATGGTGACGACGATGAACACGACGAAGACCGCGATGTTGAGCAGCGGGTTGCCGGTGTTTTCCTGTGCGAGGTAGGTGAGGTCCATGATCCTAGCCCTCCATTTCCTGGCGAATCGCGGCGGTGCGCGGCTCGATGTTCTTGTTGGCAAACTTCACGTAGATCCACGTGATGACGAAGGTGGTCAGGAACTGAAGCAGACCGAAGACGATGCCGATGTTGAAGCCACCGCCGATCTCGGTTGCCATCCAGTCGGCAGCGAAGGTCGCCGTCAGCAGGTACACGAGGAACCAGACGAAGAAGGCTGCGGACATGGGGAAGGCGAAGTTACGGAAGACCGAGCGCAGTTCCTGGAACTGCGGGCTGGCCTGCATCGCAACAAACTCGTCGGACGTCGGCTCGCGCCGGCCATCCGGTCGGACAACTGGAGTCGCGCTCACTGTGTTCTCTCTTTCATGTCGGACCCCGGGAGACTCCGGGGGTCGAGCTTTCGGTGACCTCCACCCCAGGGGTTCATACCCTGTGGAGGCTGTCACACTCTGTGCTGCAAATGTAAGTTACCTGGCTCACATTGCAACATTGAAGCGAACGGGCACAATTGCCCCAATTTGCGGCCGCCGTCACCCCCGCAACCCCCTTCGACCTGCGGATATCCTGGTAACACTTCCACCCCCGCACGGGAACTCGCACCCCGCAGTTAACTTTGCAAATCAAATCTTCGCACACCGCGCGATCTTCACAAGAGTGGCCCAGGTCACCAGCAAGGCTTCACACTATTCACTTAAACCGACATAACCCCAGGTCAGGACCGTTTGTCACGGCACCGTCACGTATTGCTCTCAAAAACAACGCGGGTCCTCGAAGACCCTACCCGAGCCCTCCGCATCGTCCAGTGCAGAGATTGCGAGGATCTCCTCCCGGGTGAGCCGCACCCCCGCCGCCGCCAGGTTCTGGGACAGCCGTACCGACCGCGCGGACTTGGGGATCACGACACATCCCAGCGACATCGCCCACCGCAGAGCCACCTGCGCCGGGGTCGCCCCCACCTCACGGGCGACACGGTCGAGCTCCCGGTGCGCGAGCACCTCACCGCGGCCGAGGGGCGACCACGCGACCGTCGTCACGCCGAGCTCCGCGTGCACCTCCCGCAGCGCCGCCTGCGAGAAACCCGGATGCAGTTCCACCTGGTTCGTCGCCGGCACCACCCCGACCTCACCCGCGACCTCCCGCAACACGGACTCGTAGAAGTTCGCCACCCCCACCGACTGCACCAGGCCCAGCCCCTGCAGACGCGCGATCGCCTCGAACGCCTCCACATACCTCCCCTGCCGCTCATGCGGCCAGTGCACGAGGTAGAGATCGACGTAGTCGAGGCCGAGGCGGTCGAGGGAACGTCGAAAAGCATCCGGTGTCGCCTCCGTCCCCTGCTCGTCCTGCCACGCCTTCGTCGTGATGAACAACTCCCCGCGCGTCACCTCCCCCGCCGCGACCGCATCACGGACCGCTCGGCCGACAATCTCCTCGTTGCCGTACGCTGAGGCGGTGTCGAGGTGGCGGTAGCCGAGGGAGAGGGCCTCGCGGATGACGCGGTAGCCCTCCTCCCCCGTCAGCTGCCAGGTGCCGAGACCGATCTGGGGGATCTCGGTGCCGTCGTTGAGGGTGAGGGTCGGGGCGGGAGTCATGGATACCATTGTGCCCCTAAACACCTTCGGGTGGTACACCTCAGATACTCGCTGTCCAGGCAATAGACTCACAGGCATGACTGACGTCCGTAACCCCCACGTCCATCACATCGCGGAACTGTCCGACGATGAGATCTTCGCCGCCCACGAGAGCGGAAAGCTCTCCGTGCGCACCGCCCGCCCGCTGAAGACGCAGCGCGACCTCTCCCTCTGCTACACCCCCGGCGTGGCCCGCGTGTGCACCGCCATCGCCGAGAAGCCCGAGCTGGCCAACCGTTTCACGGGCGTCGGCCACACCGTGGCGATCATCTCCGACGGCACCGCCGTCCTCGGACTCGGGGACATCGGCCCCCGTGCGTCCCTCCCGGTCATGGAGGGCAAGGCGCAGCTCTTCGACCGCTTCGCCGGCCTCAACGCCATCCCGATCGTCCTCGACGAGACCGACACGGACCGCCTGGTCGACGTCATCAAGGCCATCGCCCCCTCCTTCGGCGCCATCAACCTGGAGGACATCTCCGCCCCCCGCTGCTTCGAGGTCGAGCGCCGCCTCATCGCCGACCTCGACATGCCGGTCATGCACGACGACCAGCACGGCACGGCCGTCGTCATCCTCGCCGCCCTGGCCAACGCCTCCCGCCTCCTCGGGCGCGACATGGCGGACCTCAAGGTCGTCATCTCCGGTGCCGGCGCCGCCGGTGTCGCCTGCGCCCGCATTCTCGACGACGCCGGCGTCACCGACATCGTCATGCTCGACTCCCGCGGCGTCATCCACTCCGACCGCGACAACCTCAACCCGGTCAAGCAGGAACTGGCGGCGCACACCAACCCGCGGGGCGTCACCGGCGGTGTCGTCGACGCCTTCACCGACGCCGACTGCTTCATCGGCCTGTCCGCCGGATCCATCCCGGAGGAGGCCCTGCAGGTGATGGCCGAGAAGCCGATCCTGTTCTCCCTGGCCAACCCCAACCCGGAGATCGACCCCGACCTGGCCTACCGCTACGGCGCGGTCGTCGCGACGGGCCGTTCGGACCTGCCGAACCAGATCAACAACGTCCTCGCCTTCCCGGGTATCTTCCACGGTGCACTGGCCGCCGGTGCCACGGGCATCACCCCGGAGATGAAGTTGGCCGCGTCCCGGGCGATCGCGAAGGTCGCCGAGGAGCACCTCGACATCGAGCACATCGTCCCCTCCCCCCTCGATCCCTCGGTCGCCCCCGCGGTGAGCAAGGCCGTCGCGGCGGCGTGGAGGGACGCGCAGAACTGACCGAACGCACACACTCCGCGGGTGGGACCGGGATTCATGATCCCGGCCCCTCCCGCGGAGTGTTCCTTATCTGAGGGTGGCTCGCCTATCCGACGCTGAGCAGGTCGATGACGAAGACCAGGGTGCGGCCGGACAGCGGGTGTCCGCCACCGGCCGGGCCGTAGGCCAGCTCCGGCGGGATGGTCAGCTGGCGGCGACCGCCGACCTTCATGCCGGGGATGCCCTCCTGCCAACCGGCGATGAGGCCGTTGAGGGGGAACTCGATGGACTGGCCGCGGTCCCAGGAGGAGTCGAACTCCTGGCCCGACTCGAAGTCGACGCCGACGTAGTGGACCTCGACGAGGCCACCCGGCTGCGCCTCCTCGCCCTCACCGACGACGAGGTCGACGGCGACGAGCTCCTCGGGGGCGGGGCCGGTCTGGGCTTCGATCTGGGGCTTGGTCATGGGGTTACTCCTTTGAGTGATTGGTTCAAGAAAAACCGGGCACAACGCCCACCAGTATAAGGAGGTGGAGTTGTGCCCGGTTTCATGACGCCCGGACTAACGGATGGTCCTAGCGCTCCTCACGCGGTGTGACGGTGCGCAGGGTGTTGCCGGTGTAGATCTGACGCGGGCGGTTGATCTTGGTGGTGGTGGCGAGCTGCTCGCGGTAGTGGGCGATCCAGCCCGGCAGGCGGCCGATGGCGAACAGGACGGTGAAGAAGTC
>DGYFI06203__coassemble_1674_pt1 | contig 14250 bp, 12 predicted proteins | sample DGYFI06203__metabat2_high_PE_041 | metagenome-assembled genome bin DGYFI06203 | reverse complement strand
CGCATCGGCCACTTCGTCGAGGCGCAGGTCCTCGAGTCCCTGGGCGTCGACTTCATCGACGAGTCGGAGGTCCTCACCCCGGCGGATTACGCCAACCACATCGACAAGTTCGAGTTCACCGTGCCGTTCGTCTGCGGCGCCACGAACCTGGGCGAGGCCCTGCGCCGCATCAATGAGGGCGCGGCGATGATTCGCTCCAAGGGCGAGGCCGGCACCGGCGACGTGTCCAACGCGGTGACGCACATGCGCACGATCCGCGCCGAGATCAACCGCCTGGCGTCGATGGCCCCCGACGAGCTCTACGTCGCGGCCAAGGAGCTGCAGGCCCCCTACGAGCTCGTCCGCGAGGTCGCCGAGAAGGGCAAGCTGCCGGTGGTGCTGTTCACCGCCGGCGGCATCGCCACCCCGGCCGACGCCGCCATGATGATGCAGCTCGGCGCCGACGGCGTCTTCGTCGGCTCCGGCATCTTCAAGTCCGGCAACCCGGAGCAGCGCGCCCGGGCCATCGTCAAGGCCACCGAGAACTACGCCGACGCCGCGATCGTCGCCGACGTCTCCCGCGGCCTCGGCGAGGCCATGGTCGGCATCAACGTCGACGACCTGCCCGTCTCCCACCGCCTGGCCGAGCGCGGCTGGTAACACCCCGGCATGCACGAGGGGCCCCGACCGCACAGTTGGCAGTGCGGTCGGGGCCCCTGCTGCGTCGACTAGCTGACGGAACCGGCGATGGCGTCGGGATCGTACGGCGGGCCCATCATGACGAGGATGGTGAACACCACCGCGATGACCGCGAGCAGAATGGCGATCGAGCGGCCCGGGTGGCGGACGAACTGCGCCAGCACCTTCTCCGGCAGGGTGCGCGGCTCATCGGCCGGATCCGAGAAGCGCCAGCCGCCCTCGAGGAGACCCTTGCGGTCGGCCCACATGGTGAACGGCCAGGCGGCGAACGGGATGACGGACACGCCCATGCCGACGATGCCCTGCGCCACGGTCCAGCGGTTGTTGACCCACAGCAGGATCGTGATGGCGATGAAGGTGAGGAAGCCGAAACCGTGGATACCACCGGCGACGGGCATGAGCGCCTCGGTGGTGCCGGAGTACTTGAGGATCATGCCGAGGATGAGCAGGGCCCAGGTGAACATCTCCAGGGCGGCGGCGAAACGGTGGAACGTGGCGGGGGTGAGCCCCCGCGCGGTGGTGGGGCGAGCGGTTGTCGTCATAATTGTCCAGCCTACCGGGGACAGGCCGAAACTCCATGGCCGCAGGCTCCACCATCCGGTTGATTTCCGGGGGGTAAGGTAATCGCCCATGGACATCGAGTACATCCTCGGGCTGGAGAAGATCGACACCGACATCTACCGCGGCCCGGCCGTGGAGTCGGAGCTGATCCGCACCTTCGGCGGCCAGGTGGCGGCCCAGGCGCTGGTGGCGGCCACGGAGACCGTCGAGGCGGGCAAGGCCGTGCACTCCCTGCACGGCTACTTCCTGGCGGCCGGCAAGGCGGCCGACCCGACCGTGTTCCTCGTCGACCGGCTGCGCGACGGCCGCAGCTTCTCCTCCCGCCAGGTCCGCGCGGTCCAGAACGGGGAGACGATCTTCTCCATGCAGGCCAGCTTCCACGTCCGCGACGACATCGGCCCCGAGCACTCCGACGTCATGCGCAGGGTGCCCATGCCGGAGGACTTCGCCGAGGGCGACTTCACCATGCCCGTGTCCTCCCGCGCGCTGCTCGAGGAGTGGGGCGACTGGGAGATCCACGTCGTGCCCCCGGAGAAGTACGAGCACAACAAGTACACCCCCTCCCAGCAGGTGGTGTGGTTCCGCTCCAAACGGCCCCTGCCCGACGACGAGCGCTTCCACGTCTGCACCCTCGCCTACATGTCCGACATGACGCTGCTGCACTCCTCCCTCGTGCCGCACCCGGGGCACAAGGTCCAGATGGCCAGCCTCGACCACGCCATGTGGTTCCTGCGTCCCTTCCGCGCCGACGACTGGCTCATGTACGACCAGGTCTCGCCCTCCGCGCACGCGGGGCGCGCGCTCACCCACGGCCGCATCTTCGACCGCGCCGGGAACCTCGTCGCCATGGTCACCCAGGAGGGGCTCACCCGCACGCTGCGGCCGGGGTCGCAGTCCATCCCGGTGAAGACGCCGGGTTCGGATTAGGGCATTGCACTTTCACCCTGACTGAGGACATGTCACCAGGGCCCTGTCGATGGTGACGGTGAGGGTATAGGTGCACGGGAGGCGGAGTCGCCGGCCGGGAGTCGCGGATCGGCGCGACTTTCCGCACTCGGACTGGCGTTCGGCACGGGCGGGCTGCGTATACTTGGTCAAGTCAAATCACGTGACGTCCCTGTTCGCCCGGTGTTGCCCGCTCCCGCGGGGTGGTTGATCCACGCCCCCGCGGTCGAGCGTCGGCACCCGCCACGGCGGTGAGCAGGGCAGGAAGAAAGGGAACCGATGGCAGGCCATTCAAAGTGGGCGACCACCAAGCACAAGAAGGCGGCGAACGACGCCAAGCGCTCCAAGGAGTGGGCCAAGGCGATCAAGGCCATTGAGGTCGCGGCCCGCATGGGCGGTGGCGATCCGGCCGGTAACCCGACGCTGGACGACATGATCAAGAAGGCCAAGAAGGCCTCCGTCCCCAACGACAACATCGAGCGTGCCCGCAAGCGCGGCGCCGGCGAGGAGGCCGGTGGCTCCGACTGGGAGAACATCACCTACGAGGGTTACGGCCCCAACGGTGTCGCCGTCCTCATCGAGTGCCTCACCGACAACCGCAACCGCGCCGCCACCGAGGTCCGCACCGCCATGTCCAAGAACGGCGGCAACCTCGGCGAGTCCGGTTCCGTCGCGTACCTGTTCACCCGCACCGGCATCGTGCTGGTGGAGAAGGATGAGCTGAGCGAGGACGACGTCCTCATGGCGGTCCTCGACGCCGGCGCCGAAGAGGTCAATGACCTCGGGGAGAAGTTCGAGGTCGTCTGCGCCCCGACCGATCTGCAGGCCGTCAAGGAGGCCCTCGAGGCCGCCGACATCGCCGTCGACGAAGCCGACCAGGACTTCCGTGCCTCCGTCGAGGTGCCCCTGGACGTCGAGGGGGCGAAGAAGATGTTCAAGCTCATCGACGCCCTCGAGGACTCCGACGACGTCCAGGACGTCTACACCAACATGGACCTCTCCGACGAGGTCCTCGCCGCCCTCGACGACTAGTTCGGACGTGTGTGCTATAACTGGGGGAACACTGGCACACAGGAGGGTGTAACGCGTGAGTCTGGCTGGACTGCGGGTGATGGGCATTGACCCGGGTTTGACCCGGTGCGGTCTGTCCGTCGTCCAGGCAGGTCGGGGGCGGGAGGTGCTGCCCGTGGCCGTCGGGGTGGTGCGCACCCCGGCCGGCGCCGAGCTCGCCGAACGCCTGCTGCGGCTGTCGACGGCCGTCAACGAGTGGATGGACGACTATCGTCCGGACGTCGTGGCGGTCGAGCGCGTGTTTGAACGCGGCAACGTCTCCACCGTCATGCACACCGCCCACGCCTCCGGGGTGCTGGTTCTGGCGGCCGCGCAGCGGGGGATCCCGGTGCACATGTACACGCCCTCGGAGGTCAAGAAGGCGATCTCCGGCAACGGGCGGGCCGACAAGAAGCAGATGACCTCCATGATCACCCGCATCCTGGGGTTGTCCGCGCCGCCGAAACCGGCCGACGCCGCCGACGCCCTGGCCCTGGCCGTCTGCCACTGCTGGCGCGCCCCGCTGCTCGCCCGCACCACCGCCCTGCTCAACCCTGGAGGAACATCGTGATCGCATCGGTTCGTGGCACCGTCATCGCCCTCGGCCTGGACCATGTGGTCATCGAGTGCGCGGGCGTGGGCTACCGGGTGGAGGCCACCCCGGCGACCCTGGCCACCCTGCGCCGCGGGGAGGAGGCGTTCCTGCTCACCAGCCTCATCGTCCGCGAGGACGCACACATCCTCCACGGTTTCGCCTCCGACGAGGACCGCGGCATGTTCCACCTCCTGCAGACCGTCACCGGGCTGGGCCCGCGCCTGGCGGTGGCCTGCCTGTCGGTCTTCAACGCGGGGGAGATCTCCGCGGCGATCGCGGGGGAGGACGCGAAGGCGCTGCAGCGGATACCGGGCGTCGGTAAGCGGATGGCCGAGCGGCTGGTCCTGGAACTGAAGGACAAGGTCGCGGCCTACGCGCCGGCCCCCGCCGTGGGGGAGGCGGTCGTGCCCGACCTCACCCCGGCGGCGGAGTCCGTGGCGTTGCAGGTCACCGAGGCGCTCGTCGGGCTCGGCTTCACCGACCGCGTGGCGGCCCCGGTGGTCGAGGGCGTGCTCGCCGAGAACCCCGAGCTCGACACCGCCGCCGCGCTGCGTGCCGCGCTGACCCAGCTCGGCCGGAAGTAGGCTGGGGCGTCGTGAGTGACATGGAGCGCACCGAGTTCAGGTTGCCGGACGGATTCGACGTCGACCGGGACGTCGATACGCGGCTGCAGGCAGGGGAGCAGGAGTCGGAGACGACCCTGCGCCCGAAGAACCTCGACGAGTTCATCGGCCAGCAGAAGGTGCGTGACCAGCTCTCGCTCGTGCTCACCGGCGCGAAGAACCGCGGCGTCACCCCGGATCACGTGCTGCTGTCCGGCCCGCCCGGACTGGGCAAGACGACGATGGCGATGATCATCGCGCAGGAACTCAACACCAACCTCCGCATGACCTCCGGCCCGGCGCTCGAGCGCGCGGGCGATCTCGCGGCGATGCTGTCGAACCTCATGGAGGGCGACGTCCTGTTCATCGACGAGATCCACCGCATCGCCCGGCCTGCGGAGGAGATGCTGTACATGGCGATGGAGGACTTCCGGATCGACGTCATCGTCGGCAAGGGGCCCGGTGCCACGTCCATCCCGCTGGAACTCCCGCCGTTCACCCTGGTCGGAGCGACGACGCGGTCCGGCATGCTCACCGGCCCCCTGCGCGACCGTTTCGGTTTCACCGCGCAGATGGAGTTCTACGACGTCGCCGACCTCACCCGCGTGGTCACCCGCGCCGCGAAGATCCTCGACGTCACGATGGACCCGGATGCCGCAGTCGAGATCGCGTCCCGCTCGCGGGGGACGCCGCGTATCGCCAACCGGCTGCTGCGGCGCGTGCGTGACTTCGCGGAGGTCAACGCCGACGGCCACATCAACCTCGCCGCCGCCCAGGGTGCGCTCGAGGTCTTCGACGTCGACGAGCTCGGCCTCGACCGGCTCGACCGCTCGGTGCTCTCCGCGCTCATCCGCGGGCACGGCGGCGGGCCCGTCGGTGTGAACACCCTGGCCATCGCCGTCGGCGAGGAACCCGGGACCGTCGAGGAGGTGTGCGAGCCCTACCTGGTGCGCGCCGGCCTCATCGCCCGCACCGGGCGGGGGCGCGTGGCCACGGCCAGCGCGTGGCGGCACCTGGGCCTCGAGCCGCCGGAGGGAGCGCTCGGCCTGTTCTGACCGCCGGCCCGCGGCACAGTAGCCCGCGATGGGCCTCCGGGAGCCGCTGGAAAAGGGCTTCGGGGTGTGAAAGGCCGCTCCCGCGGTGGTTCAGGTGGTATGCGACCGCAGCGATCTGGCACACTGACACATCATGGATATCCTTCTCCTCGTCCTCATTGTCGCGATCTTCATCCTGCCGTCGTTCCTCATGATGCGCAGCCAGCGTCGCCGCCAGACCGAGATGCAGAACATGCAGTCCGCACTCGGTGTCGGTGACCGCGTGGTCACCGTCGCCGGCATCCACGGCACCATCGTCAACGCGCGCGAGACCCAGGTGGAGATCGAGATCGCCCCGGGCGTCCAGGTCACCATGGACCGCATCGCCATCATGCGTAAGGCCACCCCGGAGGATCTCGGCGTCATCGGCGGTGCCACCGCAGCCGGTGCCGGCACCATCCCGGCCGCCGACGAGCAGGTCGGTTACCAGCACCAGGAGTACCCGGAGGCCACCGACCACACCGACTACACCGACCGCACCGACTACCCGGAGCACCCGGAGAACCGCCCCGACGGCGGCCACCCGGAGAACCGTTAGACGACGCTCGAGATGCCCTTCCCGCTCGTCGGGCCGGTCATGCCGCCGCCCGGGCGGTGTGAGCGGGAAACGTGACGTCGATAAGCAACCTGACCCGCCGCACCCGGGGTGCGGCGGGTCCGTCATTTCCCGGTTAACTTGCCGGGGCCGCGCACTGCCCGGCCAGCCGCCATGACGTAGCATGATCGGTTGTGCACCTGCCGCCGACCCCGGTCGCGCAGGTGGAAGTCAGAGACATAAAAACAGATGGAGACAGTTCATTGTCCGTCACAACCCGACGCGAGAAGGCGGGGTCCCAGCGGGCCTGGCCGAAGCGCGCGCTGGCGCTGTTCGCCCTGATCGTCGCCGTGGTGTGGGCGCTGGTGTTCTTCACCGGTGACCGCCAGGCCAGCCCGAAGCTGGGCATCGACCTGCAGGGCGGTACCCGCGTCACCCTCGTCCCGCAGGGCCAGGAGCCGACGCAGGACCAGCTGTCGCAGGCCCGCACCATCCTGGAGAACCGTGTCAACGGCATGGGCGTCTCGGGTGCGAGCGTGGTCACGGACGGTAACACGCTGGTCATCACGGTCCCGGGTGAGGACACCTCCGAGGCCCGCGCCGTCGGCCAGACCTCGCAGCTGCTGTTCCGCCCGGTGGCCACCCCGGCGAACCCGGACATGGCCGCCCTGGGCGACGCGCTGGGGGAGATGGCCAACCGCTGGGTGGAGCTGGGCATCATCACCACCGAGCAGGCCGAGGACTCCATCACCACGGTCATCGACGCGGTGAACAACCAGCAGCCGGAGGGCACCGACCCGGTCGAGGCACCGGAGGTCACCGCCACGCCGCTGCCGGAGCCGGCCAACTCGATCGAGTCGACGGAGCGTCGTCAGGAGATCACCGAGCAGCTGCGCACGGACCGTCAGTCGACGGACCCGACCGTGCAGGCGGCGGCCAGCACCCTGCTGCGTTGCGACGCCCCGACCGACCCGCTCGCCGGTACCGACGACGCGGCCCTGCCGCTGGTCACCTGCGAGCCGGGCACCGGTCAGGTCTACCTGCTGGACCCGGCACCGCTGCTGTCCGGCATCACCGACGAGGACGGCCCGCGCCTGACGGGCAACGAGATCGACACCGACCGCCCCATCACCGGCGGTTTCAACCCGGACTCGGGTCAGATGGAGATCAACTTCGCCTTCAAGACCGACGGCGCGAACTCCGGTTCCCAGACCTGGGCGGACCTCACCCGCGACTACCTGCAGCAGCAGGTGGCCATCACCCTGGACTCGCGCGTCATCTCCGCGCCGGTCATCCAGTCGGCGACTCCCTTCGGTTCGGCGACCTCCATCACGGGTAACTTCACCCAGGAGTCGGCGGCCGAGCTCGCCAACAACCTGCGCTACGGCGCGCTGCCGCTGTCGTTCGCCGGTGAGGACGGCGAGCCGGGCGGCACCGCCCAGTCGGTGCCCGCCTCCCTCGGTGTGGCCTCGCTGCAGGCGGGTCTCATCGCCGGTGTCGTCGGCCTCATCCTCGTGGCGATCTTCGTGTTCGCCTACTACCGACTCTTCGGTTTCATCTCGCTGATCACCCTGTTCACCGCGGGTCTGCTGGTCTACGGCTCGCTCATCCTGCTGGGTCGCTGGATCGGCTACTCGCTGGACCTGTCCGGCGTCGCCGGCCTCATCATCGGTATCGGCACCACCGCCGACTCCTTCGTCGTGTTCTACGAGCGCGTCAAGGACGAGGTCCGCGAGGGCCGCACCTTCCGCTCCGCGGCGCAGCACGGCTGGGAGCGCGCGAAGCGCACCATCGTCACGGGCAACATGGTCACCCTCATCGGTGCGGTGGTCATCTACTTCCTCGCCGTCGGCGAGGTCAAGGGCTTCGCGTTCACGCTGGGCCTGACCACCGTGTTCGACCTGCTGGTCACGTTCCTGGTCACGGCGCCGCTCATGCTGCTTGCCGCCCGCAAGCCGTTCTTCGCCAAGCCCTCCGTCAACGGCATGGGCAAGGTGTTCGAGCTGGCCGCGCGCAACCGTCGCGAAGCAGCGGCCGCCCCCACCAGCACAGGCAGCACCGCCAGCACTGCAGTCACCGCCACCCCGGAGGAGAAGTAGATGAGCAACGGCACTTTCAACCGTCTGTACACCGGTGAGGGCGGCGTCGACTTCATCGGCCGGTCCCGCCTGTGGTACTGGATCACCGCCGTGCTGCTGGTCATCTCGGTCGCGGCGATCGGCATCCGTGGTTTCGACCTCAGCATCGACTTCGAGGGCGGCACCAAGATGAACATGCCGGCCGGGGAGCTGGTCGTCGAGGAGGTCGAGGAGACCTTCGTCGAGGCCACCGGCGTCACCCCGGAGATCACGCAGATCGTCGGCGCCGGTGACTCCCGCACCCTGGAGATCAACTCGGAGCGTCTGACCACCGAGCAGATCGACAATGCCCGCGCCGCCATCTACGAGGAGCACCAGCCCCTCGACGCGCAGGGCCAGCCGTCCCCGGACGCGATCGGTGACTCCACGGTCTCCGAGTCGTGGGGTTCGACGATCACGCAGCGCATGCTCATCGCGATGGCCGTGTTCCTCGGCCTGGCGTTCCTCTACATCGCCTTCCGCCTGGAGAAGGAGATGGCGGCGGCGGCGATGATCGCCCTGCTGGTCGACGGCATCCTCATCGCCGGCATCTACGCGCTGTTCGGCTTCGAGGTGTCCCCGGCGTCGGTCATCGGTCTGCTCACGGTGCTGTCGTTCTCCATCTACGACACGGTCATCGTCTTCGACAAGGTGCGTGAGAACACCGCCGGCTACCTCAATTCCCGACGTTCGACGTACGGGGAGGAGGCGAACCTGGCGGTCAACCAGACGGTCATGCGTTCCATCTCCACGTCGGTGATCTCGGCGCTGCCGATCATCGCCCTCATGATCGTCGCGGTGTGGCTCATGGGTGTGGGCACCCTCAAGGACCTGGCGCTCATCCAGCTCATCGGCGTCGTCGAGGGCATCTTCTCCTCGATCTTCCTGGCCACCCCGATCCTCGTGGGCCTGATGAACCGCCGCAAGGACACGAAGAAGCACAACCAGGAGGTGGCGGACTACCGCGCGGGCAAGCTCACCGACGAGAACCCGGTCGAGGTCGACGAGCTTGTCGACGCCGCCCCGAAGCGCACCGTCGCCGGGCCGGACACCCCCGCTCCGGGCAGCACCTGGCGGCCGGGCCGCAGTTAGTGTTCTCCACCCCGGCGGACGGCATATACTGGGCAGATCATGATCCGGTGCTGGTATCTCCCGGGCCGGGGGACGGAGAAAGGCGAGACGTGTCGAATCGGATGAAGTCGGGGGCCCGGGGTGTGGTCGCCGCCGTGGCGTTCGCGGTGGGTGCCTCCCTGCTGGTCGCCTGCTCCGAGGAGGGTGGGCAGCCGGCCGCCCCGGAGGAGGGGGCCGTCGCCAGCACCGATTTCTTCGGGTACCTGCTCGACACGACGCTGCCCACCTCGAACGCGGCGTCCCGGGTGGGCGCGTCGTCGAACACGGAGGCCCTGTCGGGTCGCCTTTATCCGGCGGTGTTCGTGCCGGGGCCGTCGGGGCAGATGATCCCCAACACGGATCTCGTGCAGACGCAGGTGCTTCCCGGGGCGAACCGGCAGGTGGTCTACACGCTGGCGGAGGACGCCACGTACTCCGACGGTGTGCCGGTCACCTGCACGGATTTCCTGCTGCACTACAAGGCCGGTGTCCATGAGGGGCTCTTCGACTCCCACCTGCCGCAGACCGAGGAGGTTCTGCGGCTCGACTGCGAACCGGGGCAGAAGCGGTTCACCGTGGTGTTCAACGAGGAGGCGGGCGGCCGGTGGCGGCATCTCTTCGGCCCGGGTACCGTCCTGCCGGCGCATGCCGTGGCCGCGAAGGCGGGGCTGAGCGAGCAGGAGCTGCACACCGCGCTGCAGACCGATGACGTGGTCACCCTCGCGGAGGTGGCACCGATCTGGCGCGACGGTTTCGATCTCGCCTCCTTCGATCCGCAGCTGCAGGTCACGTCCGGCCCCTTCGTCATCGACCGGGTGGGGGAGAGCGGGGAGGTCGTTCTCGTCCCCAACGAGCACTACTACGGCGATCAGCCGAACCTCGACACCATCGTCGTGTGGCCGCGTGGCACGGACGCGGCCGGGCTGGTCGCGGAGGATGCGCTGCGTATCGCCGACGTGCGGACCGCGGAGCCGACGTGGGTCAACCGCGACGACCCGACGAACACCCTCGACATCTCCGAGGCGGTGGGCGACCTGACGGACACGCTCATGCTCGGCGACCAGGGTGTGTTCGGCAGCCCGTGGGCCCGGGAGTCCTTCGCCGCGTGTGTGGATCACCGGGCGGTGGCGGAGGCGTCGTCACGCATCAGTGGGGTGGAGGTCCCGGCCGTGGGGCTGCACACGCTGCCGCACCACGATCCGTTGGCCCCGCTGCTGGCGGAGGTCGGCGATGCGCACCTGGGCACCGACATCCCGCGCGCGCAGGCGATGGCCGGGGCCACGGTGCGCATCGGTTACTCGGGCCCGGACGAGCGTAAGGCCGCCATGGTGGAGGCGATCCGCGTGTCGTGCGAGGAGGCCGGGATCACGGTCGTCGATGCGTCCGCGGAGGCGTCGACGCTGGCGGATGTCACCCGCATGGGTACCGGTCAGTGGGGTGAGCAGGTCTTCGTGGAGGGGGAGCTCGACGCGGTGCTCATGGCCGTCGACCCCATGGCGGAGTTCGGTGCGGCCTCGGCCCGGGCGAACTCGCTGCCGTATCTGCAGGAGCGGGAGGAGGAACTGTGGGAGTCCGTCCCGAGTATCCCCTTGTCGGCTCAACCCCGCCGATTCGTGATCGACCGCACAGTGGGTAACGTAGTGATGTACACAGGACTGGCCGGTATCGGCTGGAACATGGACCGATGGCTGAGCGAGGACGACGGTGCTGGAGCAGACGCAGATGAATAAGTACGGAAGCGCCCGCGAGGCGCTCTCCGCCCGGATCCGTTACGTGCAGGACTGGCCGGAGGAGGGGATCCTCTTCGAGGATCTCACCCCGGTGCTGGCGGATGCGGATGCGTTCCAGATCGTCGTCGATGAGCTTGCCGACGCCTGCGTCCGCCTCGGTGCCCAGATGATCGGCGGCCTCGACGCCCGTGGTTTCCTACTCGGCTCGGCCGTGGCCTACAAGCTGGGCCTGGGCATCCTGGCGATCCGTAAGAAGGGCAAGCTGCCGCCCCCGGTGGTCACCGAGGAGTACTCGCTGGAGTACGGCACCGCCGCCCTGGAGGTCCCGGAGGACGGCCAGGAGCTGGAGGGGGTGCGGATCGTGCTGGTGGACGACGTCCTCGCGACCGGTGGCACCCTCGTCGCCGCCCGGAAGCTCATCGAGCACTGCGGCGGTGAGGTCGTGGGCAACGTCGTCGTCCTGGAGGTGGCGGAGCTCGGCGGGCGCGAGCGCCTGGCCGATCTGCCGCTGGTGGTGATCAACGAATGACCGACCGCAACCGGAACCGCTCCAACGTCGGCGTGCGCGGGATGTCGGCCCGCCTGGCGCGGTCGCTGACCGGCACCCGGGCGAAGACGAACCCGGTGCTCGACCCGTTGCTGTCGATCCACCGCCAGTTCCACCCGCGGGCCGACGCCGAGCTGCTGTCCCGGGCCTATGATCTGGCGGAGACCCTCCACGAGGGCGTGTTCCGTAAGTCGGGGGACCCCTACATCACGCACCCGCTGGCGGTGGCCACCATCGCCGCGGAGATCGGCATGGACACCACCACACTCGTCGCGGCGCTGCTGCACGACACGGTGGAGGACACCGACTACTCCCTCGAGCAGCTCACCGACGACTTCGGGGCCGAGGTCGCCCGCCTCGTCGACGGGGTGACCAAGCTGGACAAGGTCGCGCTGGGCGCGGCCGCCGAGGCGGAGACCATCCGCAAGATGATCGTCGCCATGGCGCAGGATCCGCGCGTCCTGGTGATCAAGGTGGCCGACCGCCTGCACAACATGCGCACCATGCGTTTCCTCCCGCCGGAGAAGCAGGCGAAGAAGGCCCGCCAGACCCTGGAGGTCATCGCCCCGCTGGCGCACCGCCTCGGAATGGCGAGTGTGAAGTGGGAGCTGGAGGACCTGTCGTTCGCCATCCTCTACCCGAAGAAGTACGACGAGATCGTCCGTCTCGTCGCCGACCGGGCCCCCTCGCGTGATCGCGCGCTCAAGGAGATCGTCACCCAGGTGACCACCGCCCTGCGCGACAACAACATCGAGGCCGAGGTCATGGGCCGCCCGAAGCACTACTGGTCGATCTACCAGAAGATGATCGTCCGGGGCCGCGACTTCGACGAGATCTTCGACCTGGTGGGTATCCGCATCCTCGTCGACAACGTCAACAACTGCTACGCCGCCATCGGAGTCGTCCACTCCCTGTACTCGGCGCTGCCGGGACGTTTCAAGGACTACATCTCGTCCCCGCGTTTCGGCGTGTACCAGTCGCTGCACACCACGGTCATGGCCCTGCAGGGTCGTCCCCTCGAGGTGCAGGTGCGCACGCACGAGATGCACTACAACGCCGAGTTCGGCGTCGCCGCGCACTGGCGCTACAAGGAGACGAAGGGCTCCCACAAGGGTGACCGCGATGAGGTTGACCAGATGGCGTGGATGCGCCAGCTGCTCGACTGGCAGAAGGAGGCCGCGGATCCCAACGAGTTCCTTGACTCCCTGCGCTACGATCTCACGGCCAAGCAGATCTTCGTGTTCACCCCCAAAGGTGACGTGGTCAACCTACCGGCCGAATCCACCCCGGTGGACTTCGCGTACGCGGTGCACACCGAGGTCGGCCACCGCTGCATCGGAGCCAAGGTCAACGGCAAGCTCGTGGCCCTGGAGTCGGCGCTGAAGTCCGGCGACCGCGTCGAGGTGTTCACGTCCAAGGACCAGAATGCGGGTCCGTCGCGCGACTGGCAGAACTTCGTCGTGTCCCCGCGGGCCAAGGCGAAGATCCGCCAGTGGTTCGCCAAGGAGCGCCGCGAGGAGCATCTCGACGCCGGCCGCGACGCTCTCGCCGCCGAGGTGCAGCGCGGCGGCCTGCCCATGCACCGCCTGTTCACCGCGCAGTCGATGAAGACGGTGGCGACGCAGCTGCACTACCCGGACGTCGACGCCCTCTACACCGCCATCGGGGCGGGCAGCGTCTCCGCGCAGCACGTGGCCAACCAGCTCATGGCCGCGTTCGGCGACCAGGACGACGCCGTCGACGCCCTCGCCGCGCGCACCCCGATCTCCGAGATCATCTCCTCCCGCGCCCAGGCGAAGGACTCCGAGACGGGCACCGGCGTGCTCGTTGAGGGGAGCCCGGACGTCATGGCGAAGATGGCCAAGTGCTGCCAGCCGGTCCCGGGCGACGAGATCTTCGGTTTTGTCACCCGCGGCGGGGGAGTGTCCGTCCACCGGGCGGACTGCACGAACGCCGAGAAGCTGCGGCAGGAGCCGGAGCGGCTCATCGACGTCGCCTGGGCCGCCGCCGGCGTCCCCGGCGGGGCGTTCGCCGCGACGCTGCAGGTGGAGGCTCTCGACCGCCAGGGGCTGCTCTTCGAGATCACCCGGGTCTTCAGCGAGCAGAAGCTGTCGGTCATGTCCATGAACTCCCACGCCTCCGACGACCACATCGCGACGGTGCGGATGACGTTCTCGGTCTCCGACACGAAGCAGCTTGGCCAGCTGCTGACGACACTGCGTAACACGGAGGGCGTGTTCGACGTTTATCGCGTGACGGCCTGATCGGCGGGCCCGAAACCTCGTCAGTCACACCACCCCCACGAGTGCTCACACTTGTGGGGGTGGAGTCATCTTACGTCTGCGTGACGACGGTGAATGATCGGACCACATCAGGTGACGCGGACGTTAACTCTTGGCCGAAACAGGGTGAAGTCGCAGGTATCAGGAAATTCTCACCGTGTGTTCAGTGACGGCACCGGTTAGAACTATTCATGTTCCGCTCATTCTGAATAGTCGTCTCCAGGAGTTCTCCCGTGTCTCTCCGTCGCTTCGGCCGCTTCCTCGCCGCCACGACCACCACCGCCCTCGCCGTCACCCTCGCCCCGGCCGTCACCGCCCAGGACACCACCGTCGAGTTCTCGGTGTCCAACATCACCGACTTCCACGGCCGCCTCGAGCAGGACTCCTACAACCAGGAGATGGGT